>ERZ772956.40-NODE-40-length-104078-cov-6.793325_pt1 | contig 104078 bp, 88 predicted proteins | sample MGYA00580683_ERZ772956 | MGnify/ENA primary metagenome ERZ772956 (study PRJEB29015, sample SAMEA2738077) | human oral metagenome | biome: human oral; feature: human-associated habitat; material: saliva | place: China | collected 2212 ... | reverse complement strand
CTTTCGTATTTTCATTTACTACTTCCACATAATCCCGATAATGAGTCTTGTTGGTGGTGCCCACTTCCCGCATCTCCGCTCCGGAAGCGGCACAAACATCCGGAATTCTGAATTTTCCGCCTATTTCCACCAGCTCGCCCCGGGATACCACAACCTCTCCCCCCTTAGCCAGGGTAGAGAGAATCAATAAAACCGCTGAAGCATTGTTATTGACCACCATGGCATCCTCTGCACCGGTAATTTTGCAAATGCTGTCCTTAATATGGCTGTAGCGCTCTCCCCGCTCTCCTTTTTCCAAGTCATATTCCAAATTGGAGTAGGAAGAAAGCATCTTGGCCAGCTCCTGCCCGATCTTCGGAGAAAGCAAAGCACGACCAAGGTTGGTATGTAAAATGGTGCCTGTGGCATTAATCACCTTCCTGAGCTTCGGCTTTACATCGCCCTCGATGCGCTCCGTAATCCGACTGTAAAGAGAAGAAAAGGCCTGTTCTATCCGACTTTCCTCTTCTTCCTCCCGAACGCATTTTCGGAGATTTTCCACCTCAAGCCTTACGCAGTCCGTAACATAGGATAAACCGTAATCCTGAATAAAGGAGAGAATCTGCTCCTCCTCCAATATGTTGTCAATTTTGGGAATTCTTCTAAAAAATGCATTTCTATCCATGGTCTTCTTCCTTTTCTCTTGTGTTTATACTTTCTTTAGAATCCATTGTACCATAAATTCACTAAAGGATAGCTACATTGAGAGAAAAACTCCGGTATTTCCGTCCGAATTTTATGTATAAAGAAAGAGCTTAGAAGAAATGCTTTAAGGGTGTGTCCCCCAAGCCTTCATTCTAAGCTCTAATTTTGCTGCAATACTTTTATAAGCTGCTGTTTTTTCCTGCTGTTTGTAAACGGATAAGCGCACGATAAAGCTTTGCCTGATTCCGAAGTCTTTGTTCTTCAGAAAGTTTTTCATCCTGAATCTTTTTCTAAGCTCTTTCCTTAGCCTTCTGAGCACGATCAATGTCAATATCCTCGCTCCACTCAAAGGTGGTGGGAATCAATCGACAATGGTTGTCCATCATGGAAAGCATTCCTCCGATACAGGCTGCCTTTCTTTCGCTACCATCCTTCATAATCACTTTGGCTGTACCCATACCTACCGCTGTGCAGTAGTTGATATGGTGTGCCATGATAGCCAGGTCTCCTGTAATGGTTCTTAAGCTGACACGTTCTACTTCATCGTCAAATTTTTGCCCATCCATAGAAACAATCTCTAAATGGAAGTTTGCCATAAAGGTCCCTCCTTACTGTTTCTTAGCTTTTTCAAAAACTTCATCGATGTTTCCTACTAAGAGGAAAGCAGACTCAGGAAGCTCGTCACATTCTCCGTTCAAAATCATCTTAAAGCCGCGGATAGTCTCCTTTAATGGAACATACTTTCCTGCAAGACCGGTAAACTGCTCTGCTACAGAGAAGCTCTGAGACAGGAAGTTCTGAATCTTTCTGGCACGGAAAACGCTAATCTTATCTTCCTCAGACAACTCATCCATACCCATGATGGCGATGATATCCTGTAATTCCTTATATCTCTGGAGTACCTGCTGCACACCTCTTGCCACCTGGTAGTGCTCTTCTCCTACGATTTCCGGAGTAAGAATACGGCTGGTGGAATCCAAAGGATCTACTGCAGGGTAAATTCCCTTACTTGCGATATCTCTGGACAATACAGTGGTCGCATCCAAGTGGGTAAATGTTGTTGCAGGCGCCGGGTCGGTAAGGTCATCTGCAGGCACATAAACCGCCTGAACGGAGGTGATAGATCCCTGCTTTGTGGAAGTAATACGCTCCTGCAAAGCACCCATGTCTGTTGCCAGTGTTGGCTGATATCCTACCGCAGAAGGCATTCTTCCAAGAAGTGCGGATACCTCTGAACCTGCCTGGGTAAAACGGAAAATATTATCAATGAAGAGCAATACGTCCTGGTGCTTCACATCACGGAAGTACTCCGCCATGGTCAGACCGGAAAGAGCAACTCTCATTCTCGCTCCGGGCGGCTCGTTCATCTGTCCGTAAACCAGGGCAGTCTTATCCAAAACGCCGCTTTCCTTCATTTCTCCGTAAAGGTCGTTACCCTCACGAGTACGCTCTCCTACACCGGTAAATACGGAGATACCGCCGTGGGCTGTTGCCACGTTATGGATCAGCTCCATGATCAATACGGTTTTACCTACTCCCGCACCACCGAAAAGTCCGATTTTTCCTCCCTTTGCGTAAGGACAAATCAGGTCTACTACCTTGATACCTGTCTCCAGGATCTCTGTAGCAGGAGTCTGCTCCTCGAAAGAAGGAGCCGGACGGTGAATCGCCCATCTTTCCTCTGTCTCAGGGGCAGGTTTTTCATCTACAGGATTTCCTAAAATGTTGAAGATTCTTCCCAAGCAGGGCTCTCCAACAGGTACTGTAATGGGGTTTCCTGTATCAACAGCTTCCATTCCTCTAACCAAGCCATCGGTGGAACTCATTGCGATACAACGTACCACATCATCTCCCAACTGCTGTGCAACCTCCGCAATCAGCTCGGTATCTCCAAGCTGGATGGAAATTGCGTTCAATAAGGAGGGGAGTTCCCCTTCCTGGAATCGAATATCCAGGACGGCACCCATGACCTGTATAACCTTTCCTACATGTTTTTCTGTCATGTATCTCTCCTTTTTCTACACTACAACTCTTCCGCACCGGCAACGATTTCCGTGATTTCCTGGGTAATACTTGCCTGTCTTGCTCTATTGTAGAATAGACTTAATTTATCAATCATCTCTCCGGCGTTATCTGTAGCCGCTTCCATAGCCGTTCTTCTCGCTGCCAGCTCACTGGCAACAGAAGTACAAATTCCGCTATAGACCAGCCCTGCAAGATATTCCGGTACTATCGCATTAAAAACATCTTCTCCACTTGGCTCGTAGAGAATCAGGTTACGAATCTTCTTCGCTTCTTCTTCGCTTTCCTCTTTAAAATCAGACAAGGGCAACAGAGAAATAGCTCCTGCCTTCTGGCTCATCATGGACACAAAATCCGTATAGATCAATGCCACATGGCCGAATTCCTGATTTTTATAGGCTTCACAGATTTTCTGGGCAATGCTGTAAGAGTCGGAAATTCCAACCTCTCCAACATGAGTATAGCTGTCATTAAACAGCTCATACTTCTTCTGCCGTCCATACTCTAAGGCTTTCTTTCCTAATGGGAACAAAGCAAATTCCTTGCCCTTGATTTCTTCCTCCAGGGTACGGAAAAGATTGGCATTATAGCCTCCCGCCATACCACGGTCTCCCGCAATCAATACATAGCACCACTTTTCGGAGCTGTTTTTCTTGGTATAGGGAGAGGAAAAATCTGTATTTCCATTGGCAATCTCAGAAAGAGTTTTCTTTAAAGTCTGAAAATACGGTTTGGTATTCTCCGCCTTTTCCTTTGCCTTTCGAAGCTTAGAGGAAGCTACCAGCTCCATGGCCTTGGTAATCTGCATGGTATTCTGGATGCTTTTAATACGGAGTTTCACTGACTTCATATTTGCTGCAGCCATGTTTTCTCCTTCTTCCTGGGTTTACAGTCTCTTTAAAAATTCCGCTGTAAAACGCTCTAAGCTAGCCTTAAGTTTCTTCTCTGTCTCTTCTTCCAGCTTACCGGTTTCTCTGATGGCATTCATTGCGCTCAGAGCCTCTGCATCGGCATCTAAGAAGTGATAAAGCTCTTCCTCATAGTGACGGATATCCTTAACCTCTACAGCAGTCAGGATTCCCTGAACTACCGCATATAGGATTGCTACCTGCTTCTCAACGGCAACAGGCTCTCCCTTACCCTGCTTCAGTACCTCTACGATACGTTCACCCTGGGCAAGTCTCTGCTTGGTATCCTGGTCAAGGTCGGAACCGAACTGTGCGAAGGACTGTAACTCTCTAAACTGAGAGTAAACCAGCTTCAAGGTTCCTGCTACCTTCTTCATGGCCTTAATCTGTGCGGCACCACCCACACGGGATACCGAGACACCTACGTCAACAGCCGGGCGCTGGTCAGAGTTGAACAGGTCGGACTGTAGGAAGATCTGGCCGTCGGTAATAGAAATGACGTTGGTGGGGATGTAGGCCGAAACGTCGTTGGCCTTGGTCTCAATGATGGGCAGACCGGTCATGGAGCCGCCACCGAGGTCATCGGATAGCTTGGAGCAACGCTCTAGCAGACGAGAGTGCAGGTAGAAAACGTCACCGGGGTAGGCTTCACGGCCCGGGGGACGACGCAGCAGCAGCGACACTGCACGGTAGGCTTCAGCCTGCTTGGATAGGTCATCGAAAACAATCAGCACGTGCTTGGAGTTGTACATCCAGTGCTGACCGATGGCGCTACCGGTGTAGGGAGCTAGGTACTTGAAGCCGGCAGGGTCTGAAGCGGGCGAGGCCACGATGGTGGTGTATTCCAGCGCGCCGGCCTCTTCTAGGGTGCGACGCACCGAGGCGATGGTAGAGCCCTTCTGGCCGATGGCTACATAGATGCAGCGCACCTGCTTGTTGGGGTCACCGCTGAGCCAGTTGTCACGCTGGTTCAAGATGGTGTCCAGAGCGATAGCGGTCTTACCGGTCTGACGGTCACCAATGATCAGCTGGCGCTGGCCACGACCGATCGGGATCATGGAGTCGATGGCCTTAAGACCGGTCTGCAGCGGCTCGTGCACACTCTTACGCTGCATAACGCCGGGAGCCTGTAGCTCCAGAGCGCGGCGTCCTTCTAGATCGGTGATGTCGCCTAGACCGTCGATGGGCTTACCCAGCGGGTCTACTACACGGCCCAGGTAGCCGTCACCGACCGGCACGGACAGTACCTCGCCGGTACGGCGTACGGCCTGTCCTTCTTCAATGCCGGTGTAGTCACCTAGAACGACGACGCCGATCTGGCGCTCTTCCAGGTTCATGGCCATGCCTAGGGTGCCGTCTTCAAAAGACAGCAGCTCGTTGGCCATGGTGCCGGCCAGCCCCTCCACGTGGGCGATACCGTCGGCAGCAAACACGACCTGACCGACTTCTTCACCGGCCACGTCGGTGGCTCGGTAGGAGCTAACAAACTCATTTAGAGCACTGCGAATCTCTGCGGGAGAGATACTCAGCTCAGCCATATTGCGGTTCCTTACCTCATTTACTGCCGTTACCGGCACGAATGTTTAAGCGATTTGGGTGCGCAGTGCCTTGAGGGCGCTGCGGGTGGTGTTGTCGTATAGACGCTCGTCGACCAGGATGCGCAGGCCCCCGATTACCTCAGGGTCTACCTCTAGGTGCAGTTCGACGTCGTGCCCGGTGCGTTTGGCTAGGGCCTTGATCAGGCGCTGCTGCTGGGCTTGGGTTAGCTCGACGGCGCTGGTCACGTTGGCAATCACTAGGCCCCGACGACGTGCGGCAAGCTCGCATACACGGCGCAGGTTGTAGGTGATGCCGGCACGCACCTCGTGGCGGGCGCACCACACTAGGAGGGTCAGCGCAGCTTCTGAAAGCTGGCTTTCAAACAACCTGGTGGCTAGCTGCGCGCGCTGGTCTGGGGTGCTAAGGCGCGAGGGGTCCAGAGCTTGACGTAGCTGCCGGTCGTGCTTTAGCACGTTGATTACCGCGAAGAGCTCATCTTCAACTGGCACTGAGGCACTGACCGAGCCGGCAATAACCGATTCGATACCTAGATCGTGCATACGTGTCAGTAGCTTGATGGGGTCTAGCCAGTGGCCGGTCACCAGTTCACAAAGCTGCTTCACAACTGCTGCATCCGCTGTGCCGGTAAAGACTTCACGTGCCAGTTTCTGCTTATCCGCATTGGAACGGGCAGGGTCGGTAAGTGAGTTAAGTAGCGGACGGTTTTCAGCAATGATGTGGGCTACGCCCAGCATCTGGCGACCTAGCACCACGGAGCGCTTTCCACCGGCGGCTAGCTGTCTAGCCCAGACTTTGGCTGTGAGCTCGGCGCTCATCAACGCACACTCGCTTCGGTTTCAAGCTGAGCGATAGATTCGTCGATTAGACGTGCTGCCGCCTTGGGGTCCGATAGCTCGGCGCGCAGTAGCTTTTCGGCAATTTCGGTTGCCAATAGGCCTACTTCGCTGCGTAGAGCTTCACGGGCTGCACCGGTTTCAGCTTCAAGCTGGCGCTTGGAGGCCGCCAGGGCTTTATCAGCTTCTCCCTCAGCGTTGACGCGAGCCTGGGTGAGGATATGTTCAGCCTCACTGTGGGCCTTGTCGCGTAGCGCGGCGGCGTCACGACGGGCGCCTTCAACCAGTTCCGCAGCTTCTTTCTGAGTACGGGTGCGGTCAGATTTTGCCTGTTCGGCAAAGTCCAGACCAGCCTGAATCTTGGCAGTACGCTCATCTAGGATCGCGGTGAACTTAGGCAGCGCGTACTTAAGTAGCACGACGGCGATCACAACGAAGCACAGCGAACCCCAGATCAGGTCAGCTGGCTCTGGCAGCAGGATGGAGTGCTCGCTGTGTTCGCTAGAGTGCGCGGCAGCGAGCACAGCGGTATATACGCTGGCTGATGCCATGATGATCAGAAGGCGAAGCCAGCAGCGAAGCCGAGCAGACCCAGAGCCTCAATCAGGGCCGCACCGATGAACATGTTGGTACGCAGCGCACCAGCAACCTCGGGCTGACGAGCAGTACCTTCCTGGGTCTTACCAACGACGATACCGATGCCGATACCGGGGCCTAGGGTAGCCAGACCGTAACCGATGGTAGCGATGGAGCCAGTCATGGAATTGTTCTCCTTGTGGTTGAAACCGGCTTAGGTTTAAGCCGATGGTCTTTGTTAGTTAAGGATAGCTTTATTTGCCTAAGTAAGTATCTAGGCGATCAGTGGGCGGAAATCGAAGTGTCGATGTAGACCGCCGTCAGCAGGGCGAAGATGTATGCCTGCAAGACAGCCACGAAAGCTTCAAACAGGATGAACACCAAGCCCAGCCCCAAAGTGACTACACCCAGGCCCTTAATCCAGCCGCTGGCCTCAAAGAACAGAGCGTTTGTGGCCAGGAAGCACAGGGCTAGCAGGATGTGTCCAGAAACCATGTTGGCCAAAAGACGTAGTGTCAAAGTCACTGGCCGCATGATGAAGGTGGAGAAGATTTCGATGGGGGTTACTAGCACGTAGAGCACCCCGGGCACACCTTTAGGCATGGTTTGGTCTTTGAAGAACTTGAACGGATTGCCGTGCGAGGCCTTAATACCTGCTGCCACAAAGATGACGTAGGCGAAGATAGCAAACACTAGCGGCATACCGATTACCGAGGTACCTGCCACCTGCAGGCCTGGGATAATTCCAGCTAGGTTCATAAACAAGACGCCTAGGAAAACTACCGTCAGCACCGGCGTGTAGCGCACAGCGCGACGCGGACCTAGTACGTCTTCAGCCACGTTCTTACGAACGAATTCCAACAGCATTTCCAGCATGTTTTGGAAACGTCCAGGCACTAGCTTGGCGCGCGCGGCCCCGATCCCGAATGCCAGCACTAGCACCAGCGTCATGATGATACGTACCAACATGATGCGGTTGAGCTCGAACGGGGTGTTCAAGAATGCGAATGCTGGAGGAAAGAAGTCATCGATGCTTGGTGGTACAAATCCACCTTTCGCGGCTACAGCCGTGACCAGCTGAGCGGGTGCGGTTACATCCAGCACCGAAGCCCCCCTTTGGTTGATGGTTTAGGTTTCATAGAACTACTGCGTCTCGGCTATTCACCTTACAGCAATTCCTAAGTACCTATTGTGCCCCTAAAGCTCCGTTGAAAGCACGCCTTAGTACCTAGCTACAGTCGCTTAAATCACACCAGCAACTCTTTTAGCAGAATTACTTAGGACTTCGGCCCCGACTTGGAGTTATTTGTCTCTACATACACCTTATTACCTGTAGCTAAGCTCACTACTTCAGTTAAGGTTAAACCCACCAAAATTACAGCTAAAGACAGCACAAAGTAGCGCGGGTTAGCTGCTTTATCACCCAAGTTTTTTAGTGCGATTAGGCAACCGATCATTACCAGCACTTTGAGCGCGAAATCGATCATGACCCCTGAGCCGGCCAGCTGCGGGTAGCGTTCCCAGGGAATGTACAAGATCGCGGCGGTGACCAGGCTCAGCAATAGGCCCGCTGCCCCACCCCAGGCCAGCCCAGCCGCCTTGGCTCCTTCTAACGCAAAGGAAATCCCCAAGCTTAGACAGGACAGGATCAGCCCAACTGCTAAGCAGCGGCGGGCTGCACGGCGAAAGTTCTCGGTGGCGCTTAGGTGGCTCATTTGGCTCGCTTATTGGTTAGCTACCGGCGCTTTTAAATTGCCGGCACTCCGGTGGGGTTGGTGTCGTCGTCTTCCTCGTCTTCCCATAGGGATTGGTTGGGCACGACGTCGTAGCGCATGTTGGGGTTGCGCGGGGGCTGCCATACCGGGGTGCTGTTAGTGCCGGCTGCGTAAGGGCCTTGCTGGCTTGGTGGCGCAGTTGCCTGGCCAAGCTGTGGGCTCGACGGCGCGCCAGGCAGCGGGCTCACCGGCACAGCGGGCTGCTGGCTCGGCTGCGGTGCACCGGCCTGGACTGCCTGCGGGCTCGGTTGTAGCGCGCTGGCCTGGACGGCCTGCTGGGACGCAGCTGCTGGTGCAGCCGGAGTGACTGCTGGCTGCGTTAGCACCGGGACGGCCTGAGTGGCCTGGGTAAAAGGCTGCTCTGGCGTAGTAGCGGCATGGCGGCCAGCTCGACGACGTTGCGGCGGCGATGCATCTGCGCCTGGCATTTGCCCAGCTTGAGCCGCTGGAGCAACCGGCGCAGTTAGCTTAGATGCGGTGACATCATCGGGCGAGTTGGTCGCAAAATAGGATGAAGGCGCAGATTGTGTTGAGGGTGCACTAAGGCTTGAGGGTGCATTCAAAGCAGCACTTGAGGACGCCGTCGAGGCCGCGCTAACGCTAGAAGCAGCAGAGGCAGCACTAGCCGGCTCAGCCGACTGTAGCCAAGGCGGCGTGGTCGAGCGTGGCTTAAGCCTAGAGCGGCGGGTCCTAGGCGCCGTCGTCGCACTAGAAGCAGCAGAAGCAACGGCCGCAACAGAACCAGCCTCAGCAGGGGCAGGCACACTAGCAGAGGGCACACTGGGTGAAACCGCAGCTACAGCAGCTGTAGTGGGCGAACCAGCTGCAGCAGAACTAGCCACAACAGGCACACTAGCAGTGGCCGAGCTAGCTGCACTGAGAGAGGAGCTATCAACCACGGGCGTGGAGGCGCTACGCACACGCACCACTGGAGTGGCATCAGTCTTGTCGGGAAGCTTAGCCGGATGTACTGAATCGGGCAGATCCTTCTTAGCTGCAGGCTTCTTCTTAGGTTTCTTTGCAGGTTTTTTAGCAGACTTCTGCCCGGGCTCTTTAGTTTTGCGCATAAAGCCGGTGAACACGAAGGCCGCGATCAGGGACAGACCCAGGGCCAAAATAGCCTGCCGAGTCTCAATGAAGGCCCAAGCCGCCAGCGGGAAAACCACCGCCGCCGTCCACATATACATCACCAGCACCACACGTCGGTGCGTCAAACCAGCCGAAAGCAGACGGTGATGGATGTGCATACGGTCCGGATGGAAGGGGCTCTTACCTGCGCTAACGCGACGTACCACGGCCAGCATCATGTCCGTTAGCGGCAATAGCATCATGGCCAGGGGCAGCAGCACCGGCAAGAAAGCCGGCAGCGCGCGCCCGTAGCTAATTGAAATCGGGTCAATCTGGCCGGTAACCACAATTGCCGTGGCCGCGCTCATTAGCCCCAGCAGCATGGAGCCACAGTCGCCCATGAAAATTGTGGCCGGGTTGAAGTTGTGCGGCAAAAAGCCCAGGCAGATACCGATCAGGGCGGCACCTAATGTGGCCGCTAGTGAGGCGTAAGAGTCAGGCGACGTGTTACGGGTAAGCACATAGGTGTAGCCAAAAAACGCCATGGCGCCAATAGCCACAGTGCCCGCAGCCAAACCGTCCAAACCATCAACAAAGTTAACGGCGTTAATGGCGGTAAGTACCACGAAAATCGTCATGACCATGGAAAAACCGGAGGAACCAATAGTCACCCCCGCAATTGGGAAAGACACCAGTTGCACGCCCTGCCAGGCCAAAATCGAGGCAGCCAGGGCTTGGCCGGCAAGCTTTGCCCACCATTCCAGGTCAAAGAGGTCATCAACCACGCCCAGCGCACACAGCAGGCCACCGGAGGTCACCACGCCCCAGGCGCTACCGCCTTCAAACACGCCCTCCAGGTAGGGAATATGGGAGGCCACCGCAATGGCAGCCACCATGCCCACATACATGGCCACCCCACCCAGACGCGGCACGGGCACCTTGTGCACGTCACGCGAACGCACCGGGGTGAGTGTGTGAGTCACCAAAGCGATGTGACGCACCACCGGCACACTCACATAGGTAATGGCCGCAGCCACCAACAAAATCAGTAGGTAAACCTTCACAGGCGACCCCTATCCGTCTACCTTGCCGACAACAGCTTCGATCTGTTCCACGCTGAGCACCCCTACACGCAGCACCTTAGGCTGGGGGGCTGCGAAAGAAACGATAGTGGAGGGTACCGGGCCGGGGGTGGCGCCGTCGTCGAGCAAGTAAATCTCACCCGAGGCGATCTGAGGACCAAAGTAAGCGCGCGCCTGGGCGGCGTCGGTGGCGGGCGGCTGGCCGGTGAGATTGGCGCTGGTAACTGCCAGCGGGCCGGTTTGGCTCAGCAGCTGCAAAGTAAGCGGATAGTTGGGTTGACGTACGGCTACGGTGCCGCCGGTTTCGCCCAGGTCCCAGCTTAGATCTGGGTGGGCGGGAAGAATCAGGGTAAGCGCCCCGGGCCAGTAGGCTTCCATGAGGGCGCGGGCAGGGGTGGGGATATTGGCGACGACGCCGTCCAGCTGAGAGATGTCGCTGACTAGTACCGGCGGGGGCATTTGCCGTCCCCGACCTTTGGCTGCCAACACCTGCGCCACGGCGTGAGCGTCACTTGCTAACGCGCCGATTCCATAGACGGTGTCGGTAGGGATAATCGCCACTTTGGCAGCCTGAAGATGGCTGACTGCGGCTTGCACGGGGATAGTCACTCTCCCATACTGCCACCCGTCAGGCCACCTATTCCACCCCGTTGGGACTTAAACCACTCGTTGACGTATCTCTCCCGCGCTTAAACTTACCTGTTTGAGGCCGCCCTCACTTTCATAAACAACCACCACAGTGCGATCAGTCCAGGCCGCATCGCTGTAGCCAAAACTACCTGGCTCAAGCTCAGCTAGGAACTGATAGCGCACCGGCCCATACTCTTCTCCCTCTGTGTAACCATAGTCTGCGCCCGGGGGTAGCAGCACGGCTTCCAGCCAGCCATTACGGCGTTGGCGCGCATCAAAAGCGTTAGTGAGCAGTGCAAACCGGTCATCGGCATGCCTACCGCCGTAAACAGTGTTGTAACGCTCAGATTGCATTAAAAATACGTGCGGTTGGTCAGAAACAATCACTAACCCAAATTCACTGGCGCGCACGCTAACCATGCCCGCGTTACAGCCCGGATCGGCCACAGGATCGGGCGAAGCCTTAGACCAGCTAACTCCCCCGTTTACGCTGACTGCAGACAGGCGCTGGCCGCTATAACCGCCGTCGCGAGCGGAAAGCAGCAGGACGTCTGCGTTTACTTGGGCTATGCAAAATTCATCGACGCCGCTGGTGGCGGTGCCGCCGGCCAGGGAGCCGGTTTGTCCTGCCTGTGTTTGCTGACAAGGTTGGCCCAGGAACCAGCTTTGGCCGCCGTCGTCGCTAAGCAAACAGCAGGCCTGCAACTGCTGCGCCCCCTCACTGCTACCCTCTACCCGCAGCACTAGGGGCTGTACCAGGCGGCCGCTATTTAGACAGACGCCATGACCCGAGACGCTAAAGCCGCAGGGAGCCATCTTGAAATTGGTGCGCCAACTACGTTTGCCGCCAGTCGCAGCGGCGGCCATATCGATTTGGCGCCAGCGCCAGGTGTAGCCGTTATCTTCGCTAACCCCGTAGAGCAGGGCTAGCTCCTCATCGCCCTGCTTGGCTAGAGCGGCGGCGGGAGTTTCATGCCAACCCGGGGCGGGGGCTTGCAGGGCCGGCTTGGCCCCAAACAGGCCAGTTAGTCGTGAGGCTGTAATAAATAGGTGTAGCTTACTGCCATCCCAGATCAGGGAGGGGTCAGAGTAGCCGCAGCCGATACCGTCCAGGCTGTAACCGCGCGCGACCCCCTCAGCTAGGATCTGGGCGTCATCCCAGGTGGATCCATGGTTGTAGCTGTGGCGCACCACTACCGAGTTGGGGTTGGGCAGGTCGTCAGGCAGCGCGCCGCCGCTGGAGCGCCAGTGTTCACCTTTGGGACGCGGGCGTAGATCATGAACTAGCACCAGGTGGCCTGAACCCAGATGTACCAGCGCTGGCACTCGGGCACTAAAGTCGGCTTGGCCGCTAGGGTAAAGAATTTGTTTTTCCAAGTTTCATACCAGGTTGCGTTTAAGTGGGCGTTTTGGCAGGCAGATGGCAGGCTGGCTTTAGACCAGGTTGCGGGCGTTAGCCCAGCGGGTTAGCTCATAGCGGTTAGATAGTTGCAGCTTGCGCAGCACTTTAGAGACGTGGGTTTCCACGGTTTTAATGGAGATGAACAGTTCACTGGCTACCTCTTTATAGGTGTAGCCGCGCGCAATTAGACGCATAACTTCGCGTTCACGGTTGGAAAGTAAGTCCAGTTCGCTGTCTTCTACCATTGCCGGGGTGGAGCCGAACGCATCCAGCACAAAACCGGCTAGGCGCGGGGAGAACGCGGCGTCGCCACTAGCTACCCGCTCAATGGCTGCCACCAGGTCAGACGGGGCAATGGCTTTAGTGACATAGCCGCGAGCGCCGGCCCGGATAACGCTTACGACGTCGTCGGCGGCGTCAGAGACGCTCAGGGCTAAAAAGCGGGTGGGGCTAACGTCTGCACACTCGCGCGCCACCTGGGCGCCACCGGAGCCGTTACCGCCGGGCAGGTGCACGTCTAGCAGCACCACATCTGGTTTTAGGGCGTGGACGGCGGCGATTGCTCCGGGCACATCCTCGGCCTCGCCCACTACGGTGATTCGCTGTGGCACGCGCTCTAGTTGGGCGCGCACCCCGGCGCGGATAAGGGCGTGATCGTCAACGAGCAGGACACTTAGAGGTTCAGCCATGTAGTTAATTGTATTGGCTCCCCTACACCCAAAATCATCCCTTCCCTATAAAAAATACATGGGGTTTTATAGGCAACGGACGAAATGTCAGTTTTTGTGCACTCAGCTACTGCAAGGCCAGGCGCAGACACACCTCTGTGCCAGGTTCGCGCGCGCGGATGGTGGCGCTGCCGCCGTGGCGTTGCATCCGGCCGATGATGGAATCGCGCACCCCGTGGCGGTCTGGGTTTATGGTTTCTAGGTCAAAGCCGGCGCCGTGATCGCGCACGTAGGCTTCCACTTCTTGGCCGCTGACCTCCACATATAGGCTGATTGGGGGTTTGCCGTGGCGTACCGCGTTGGCTAGGGCTTCACGCAGGGCCGAGGTGAGCACGCGGGTTTTGGCGGTGGCCGGGGTGTCTCCCACAATCACGCTATCTACAGGCACGCCGTAAAGCTGCTCAATTTCACGTGAAACGCTTTCTACCTCGCTGCGAAGGTTTTCGTTGGTGGGGTGGTTGTCCCCGTAAAGCCAGGCGCGCAGTTCACGTTCTTGGCTTAGTGCCAGGGCGGCCACGCGCTGGGGATCGTCAGCTTGGGCGCGCAGCAGGGTGAGGGTTTGCAGCACTGAGTCGTGTAGGTGGGCGGCAATGTCGGCGCGTTCGGAGGCGCGTGCCTGGGCGGCTTGGGTCTGGGATAGTTGCCTGATTACTCCCAGCCACAGCGGGGCGAGTACTAGGGCCACCACGCTTAGCATCACTAGGGCCGCGAACGCCCCGATCAGCATGCCTGACATGTCGGTGTGGTCGCTGAGCCAAATCAACACCCCTAAAACTGCTAGGGCCAGGCCGGCCGCTAAGCGTGCGATTGCCGCCATTGAACGCGGGGTATGCATTACTTCTTCGGCTTGGCTCCAGGCCAGGGCGGCGCCGCAACCGATTATTAGCAGCGGCAGGTAGGCGTTGCTTTCCAGCCAGCCTCGACTCCAGGCCACCAGGATTGCGGCCAGGGCTAGCAGCACTACGCCGCTAAATATGGTGGTGGCCTGATCTCTGCCGTCTTTGCTCTGTAGCTGGTTTAGCTGCGCGGCCAGGCGGGTGGGGGCGGCTAGCTGTGAACTGGCTGGGTTGCCGGCTGGGATTAGGGCTATGGCCAGGGCATATGCCAGCGCGCCGACCCCGTTTAGGAAGAGCAGGCCCACGAAAATGGCGCGCACTAGCCACACGTTTACGCCCAGGTGCGTGGCTATGCCCGCGCACACCCCGCCCATTAGGGCTGCTGGTGGCATTTGTCCGTCGGCTAGTGGGGTGGGGTTGTGGTTTAGGCGCACCAGTTGGGGGCGCGACGACGACGCCTGGGTACCGCCTTGAGTTCCGGCTCGGCTGCCGGCGCCCTGGTCACCTGTCACACGACTGGCTCCCGGCTGCCTACCGCCCGCCTGTGGGCCGGCCTGAGTAGCGCTCCCCCACGCGCGGCTTTCCTGCCCGTAGACACTGTCCCACGGCCAATTTTGCTGACCATAGTGACTGCGCGCGCCGCCTACTTGCGAACCGGAGCTCCCTCGTCCACTACCTCGGGGGTTACGCCAACTAGGCGGCGGAGTGAAGTCGGGACGCCAGGGTTGGCCCGCAGTTAACTCAGACTGGCCCGCTGCGAGGGCTGACTGGGCGCCAGCAGGGTCCGACTGTGCGGCAGCGGGGGCCGATTCGGCGCCCTGTCCTCCAGCAGGGGCAGATGCGGCCGAAGATGGGGCGAGCGGCGACGTCGTCGAACCCATAAGTGGCGACGTCGGATCTGGGATAGGTGACACTGAGCCCGCCAGCGGCGTCGAACCCGCAGACTGTGGCGTCGAACCTGGCAGGGGCTGCGACCTCGGCCCTGGGGAAAGCTGCGGCAAGTCAGAGGACTGATTAGGGGTGGCACTCACGTTTATATAGTTGCACGCAAAGGGGTGCCATTAGGGGTGAGTAGGGATTAATCAGGGTTATATCAGGGTAGTCCCCAATATCGCCAAAGCATCGGTTAGCTGCAAACTTGAAGCATGAACAGCAAAGACTTTAACAACGACGCCGAGCGCGAGGGTGCTGCGGACTCTACTTCCGCGCAGAGCTCCGCGCAGACCAGCTCTGGGTTCCAGGGCTCCGCGCACAGCGGCCAGAGCGCTTACGGCCAGGCCGGCACCGCGCAGGGCCGCCCGGGCCAGACTTTCCAGGGCACCGGCTACCAGGCCCCCGGCTACCAGAACGGTCCCGCATTCCAGGGCGCCGGCTACCACAGCAACCCCGGCACCTACGGCCAAAGCGGCATGGACCGCTTCTTTAACTCGATCCGCGCCATGAACCTCTACCGCGCCCAGCCGCGAGTGCTTGGTGGCGTATGCTCGGGGATTTCCCAGCGCTACGGCATCGACATGACCCTGGTGCGCATCTTGTTTATAGTGGCCGCCCTGCTTGGTTTTGGCGGTTTCCTCTACTCCCTGGCCTGGGCTTTCCTGCCCGAGGTTGAAGATGGGCGCATCCACGTGGAGCAGGCTCTGCACGGCGACTTCACCGGCGGCCTGGCTGGCGCGATTGTGTTAGCGCTCTTTAGTGGCGCCCCGGCAAGCGTTTCGCTAGGTTTCTTACCCATCTTACCCAGTTTTTTTGGTAATAGCACCCTTATTGGTATCGCCGCTGTGGTAGCAGTGCTGCTCATCGCTAACTCACGGCGTAACTCGCAAAACTACTCTGGCTACCCTTACGGCCCTGGCGGTTACGACGGCGGCGCTGGCTATGGTCCCGACGGCGGCAACGGGGGCGGCACTGACGGCGGCTACGGAAACAGCGGCGTCGGCTCAGAAAACTACGACCCAAACGGGGCTTACGCCTCAACCCGAGGCTACGACGGCGGCGTCGGCCACGGCCCCAACGGCACTTACAACGGCAGCTATGGCCCCAACAGCGCTTACAACGGAGGCGAGGGCCAGCAGGTTTTTTCCGCCCCGCCCGTAGGCAGCAACGGTAAGCCCATTCCGCGTTGGCAGGGCAACTACAACGCGGGCGGCCCGCGCCCTAACTACCAGCCCTACCAGCGTAAAAACTGGGCACCCGGACCGGGCAGCATGTTAAGCCTGATCACCCTGGGTTTGCTGGTGATGTGCGCAATTCCTATGGTGCTTGAGCAGAGCCTGCGCTCCCTGGTGATCTCGGCGGCCTTAGCGGCAGGCGTGATGGGCCTGGCCCTGGCAGTGTGCGCAGTACGCGGACGTCACGGCGGCTGGATCAGCGTAATGGCAGTGTTTTCCCTGATTTTCGGTTTCATGCCGATCGCTGCAATCACTTCGGCGGCGCCGCAAAGCGCGCTGGATATTGATTGGCAAAATGTTCGGGTAGATAAGTCCAACTACAACTACATGGTTCCTTCGATCCCGAACTTCGTGGGCGAAACAACCCTTGACCTGACCCAGGCTCCGGCCGGCGAAAACCGCACCATCACGGTGAACTCTTTTGTTGGCCAGCTGACTATTAAAACCGCCTACGGCCAGAGCGTGCGGATTGAGATGGACCATTCTAAGGGTGTAGAAGCGGCCACGCTGAGTGCCTACTCCCCTTGGCAGGTCAGTGAGAACGGCGTCGTGCACACCCTGCAGCCCACCAACACCTACAACTCTATCGACGGTGACAACTCTGACGACTTCGACGACGACGCCAGCACCCCCACCCCGCGCAACTGGGTGACCGCCTCCCCCAGCCCCTCTGGTACGGCCGTGGCCAGCCCCAGTACAGCAGTGGCTACCCCCTCTGGCACCGCAAGCGCAACCCCCGGCAGCGCAGTGACCAGCCCCGGCGCCACGGCGTCGAGCAGCTCACAGCCATTTGCCATGTACTACTACGAAAAGAGCACGGTTAACGGTTGGCCTTCAGGCTCTGCCAGCAAGCTGATCTTCTCTTCGCCAGCTAGCGTGCAGGGCGCAAATGCAAAGGGCGCGAACGCGCAGGATGCAGGCGCACAAGGTTCAAGCGCGCAGAGCTCAAATGCACCCAATTCAAAGGGCACCATCACGGTCAAGGTGGGCCAGGCTGTAGGCCAGGTGCGCACCATCGAATCGGCTCCCACCAGCAACTAAGGAAACAAGCAAATGAGCATCAACAGCAGTTACCTAAACCCCGATAGCTCCGGTGCCCCCTACGGATCTAACAGTTCCAATGGTTCCTCTGACTCCTACAACTTCAGCGGAGGCTACAGTTCCTACGATGAGCCTGCCAGCCCGCTGTACACCACCAGCGCCGCCAGCGCGACGGGAGCTAGTAAGACGGGGGCCGGCACCACGGGAGCCAGCGCGAGCGCCACTTCGGCCAGCTCAGCCGCTTACAACTCCACTGGCGCATATAGCTCCACCGAGGCTTACTCCACCGGCTCCTCCGAGCCCACCGGCTCCTCCAACTCCACTAAGGACGATGCTGTTTGGCGTGGCCAGAGCAGCAAAGAGCCTGCCGAGCTAAAGCGTCCGCGCGTGTCCACCCTGGTGGCTTCCCTGATCATGTTGGCCGCAGCTGCAATTTTGGGGGCACTGGCCATGGGAGTGCACTTCTCCTGGACGGCGGTAGGGGCTAGCACCCTGGGCACGATTGGCCTGGTCTTGATCGTGTCGGCATTCTTCGCCAACCGCAACAAGTCCCACACCTGACAGACAAGCACTGCCAATACACAGGCATAGACAAACACAGGCAAAATCGTCCGTTCCCTATAAAAAATACGTGTATTTTTATAGGGAACGGACGATATTTCAGTTTCTGCACCCCCACCCAGCCGAGCGCCGTCGTCGGCCCCAAAACCTGCACATTTACCACTTAACCGCCACACTCACCACCCACGCGGGGCTTAATCCCCATACCCGCGCCGCCGGCAGCATAAATACCCTGTAGGCAGTTAATGTCACTTGGCCCGGGCCGCATTGCGACGACGCCGGGCCCTGCCACAGGGAGGGTAAGCCCCATGACCACAGTGGGCGCAGACGTAGAAGCCCTACGTCAACTGGCGCAAATGTTTACGGATAACTCGTCGAAACTGACCGGCGACGTAATTCCTACGATCAATTCGCGGCTAAATTCCAGCGGCTGGGTGGGTGAAGACGCTGACAGCTTCAAGGCCGACTGGCACGGTCACCTCATGGGTCAGCTCAACAACGCAGCGACCCAGCTTTCCGACGCCGCCGCCACGCTAAACCGTAACGCGGATGAGCAGGAGCAGGCATCCTCGATCGCGGGAGCCAGCTCGGCGCTTCAAAGCGGGCTTTCCAACCCGCAGCCGGCGAACAATGATCCCGCAGCTGAAAAGGCCAAGCATTGGTGGGAGAAGGTCGGGGACAGCGTTGTTGACTGGTGGAACAAGCCGATCGAAGACAAGCTGCACGACATCAGCAAAGTCACCGAAACTGCGGCTACAGTCTGCACTGTTGCCGCCGGAGTGCTAGCTCTGACTGGTGTTGGCGCACCACTGGCTGCTGGCCTGTTCACGGCTGGGCAAGTGTTAACAATTGCTTCGGCGTCAACCGATATTGCCGCGAACGGCATTGACCTATACAACGGTAAAATTGGTTGGGCCGAGTTTGGGGTTAGCACTGTTCTTGACGGCATTTCCATTGCAGGTGCGCGCGGATCAATATCCGGCCTATCTAAAGCTTCTAATGTCGCCACTCAGGCAGCAAGCGGAGAACTTAAGCAAGCTGCTACCTCTCCGGCCAAGAGCGCCATGGATTATGTGCGCACCGAGACCATGAAAGAATTTTTCCCTTCGGCTGAAGATAAGGCTGCGAACTTTATAAAAGATACTACTAAAACAGGCATAGAATATGGTGCGAAGTATATTGATAGCTATTACCAAGGCAAACCTGCACCGACTTTAGATCCTTATGAAGTTCTAATCAAGCCAATTGATAAAAGTATTCGCGGACCTTGGGCTGATATTGCACCAATGCCTGACCCATTCAAAAAGGATGAGTAGTTCGACCGCAATAAGTGGCCTGGGCACCAAAAGTCACCTGGCCGCTTAGCTTTCTGTGCTCTCGCGCTATCTGCACCCTCTGCTCGACGACGCTCTGCAGCATAGACACACAGCAGCACAGATAAGTGCAGTGACGCCCACAGATACAACGCCGTACAGGCACAGTATCTGCGCGGTGCCTGCATGGTATCTGCACGACGCCGGCACGGAGCCTACATGTTGTGCACTGCGTCTGCAGATACTGACATTTCATCCCTTCCCTATAAAACCCCATGGAATTTTTATAGGGAAGGGATGATTTTGCCTGTATTTACTTGTAGGGCACAACCTCAAGCTTGCCCTCTACAAGTTCCCCAAGGTAAATGTGCTTTGCCGAGCTGTAGCCCTGCTCCTTGAGCTGCTGCTTCACCCATGCCTTGTCTTTGTTGGCAAGCGCTAGACCAAGGCTGATGATCTGGCCATCGCTAATGATCGGCAGCAGCGGAATCTTGCTTTGTGCACCACGCTGACGGATGATCAGATTACCGTTTGCCTCCATAATGCCAACCTTCACATCGCGAATGCTGGAGATGTTCTCCTCACGCAGGCAACGGCTTACCTGCTCGGCACGTAGACCAACCCTGGCGCAATTGGCGACTTTCAGTTCGCCGTCGTAAATGATGACTTCCGGCTGGCTTGAGATAGCCCGCCTAAAGGTCTTGTTACTGCTTATCAGTAGCTTTGCCGAGATCACCACAAGCGACCAGATAAGCGCAAGGATCAGGAATTGCAGCACGGAGACTGAAGAGTTGTAAATGACGCCGCCGATAATTCCACCCAGCACAAAGTTCTGACCCTGGTTAAGCGGAGTATTTACCGAAAACTCATATTTCCCCATAATGTTAATCTGAATAATCATTACGAGGATACCAAGCACAAACTTAATTGCGGTTAGCGTATAGAAATCCATGTCAGTGCTTCCCATCCACATAAACGTTGTGGTCAATAATGTGCGTACGCTCAAGCGTGTAGGAGTTGTTGTCTTCGTTCAGGTGAACGCGGTAATTCTCGTCTTTAAAACGCACAATAATGCCGTCTTTTAGACTGGTTGAATTTACCAGTACTTCGTCTGTGGAGATTTTTTGATCCTGGGCAACGCCCTTAACGAAAAGCACTAACTGCTTTGACTGGGCCGCTTGGTCACTCAGGTCTAGATATTGCTCGGTCTGAATCCCCACCAGCACCAGCGAAAGAATCAGGGTACCTACACCCAGATCCCGCCAACGGGTGCGCATCCTGTCGCGCATGTAAAGCACGCTGAAAACCAGGCACACTAGTAGTAGCGCCAGGATCGAAATCACTCGCATGGTCCAGTCAGTCGACTGCTGCGAGATGATGTAATCAAGGGTATAAAAGTCCATTTGTCACTTCGGTTTCGGCTCTAGTAGGTCCCCGCAGGGGGCAGGGGGTGGACGACGCCGCAGGCAAGTCTAATACTTAGGGCGCGTGGACTATGGCAGTGTCTGCAGACATATATCGCATCGCCCTGATCACCCCTGATTCTCCCGATATATGAGCAACATGCACAGGCAAATGTCAGCACCAGCACCAGCGCCAGCAGATACTGACATTTCATCCCTTCCCTATAAAACCCCATGGAATTTTTATAGGGAAGGGATGATTTTGCCTGTAAATGGTGGCGCAATTTGATAATGAAGCGGCGCGAATTGCTGGTTTCATGGCACTAAATATCAACTACCTTAGTAGTCGTCAACAAGGAGGCCATAGCGCTAGTTGTGGCCTTCCCCAACTTCCCAACGAAAGTTTTAGCCATGAAGAACACCGCACTGATCACCGGCTCCTACGGCGGCCTCGAGAACTAGGGAAGAGCCCAGGGGCCTCGTTCCAAGTGCGCGCTCTGAAAGGTGGGGAGAGCGCAGTTTCGTTCCTTAGTCTTAAAATATGCAACAAACTGGGATGCTCTTCGCGGTGAGCTCGGAGACGACGACGGAAGGCCTTGACGGTGCATCCTGCTTAAAGCGTGGTCCCTCGCTTATTAAACACTTGGGACTTTCCTTCCGAGTGTATGAACGTCTAGTCGTGCTTGCAGGTGTTTTTAAGCGAACGTGTCCCTGTCACGCTACGCATCCCCGAAACACTTCGGGATGCAGCAAAAGATGAGGCAGCGCTTCGTGGTATGAGTTTTTCGGCCTTCGTGCGCACATGTATGATTGAAGAATTAGCAAAGCGTGGCGAGTGATGGCGAAACTTTCAAGCATAATCAAAGGCGTGCGTGTGCGTGGGATAGCTGGTGATACCGCTGTTACCATCACGGATACTCAGTGGCATGGCGACTCCGTATTGAGCGTCACCTACAAGACAGACCAGGGATCCCTGGGTGAAACCATGCTCTACGACTTCGACGAGGATCGCTACGTCATTGAGGAATCGCGCTCGTGGGAATTCGATGCCGATGCCGATGATTTGCGCCTCGTTTCCGAGGCCTACCGCATCATGCTTGCGCACTTATTCGATCCCTATCTGGCCATACGAACCTCGGCCATTGAGCCTTTGCCCCACCAGATCAAGGCCGTTTATCAGGAAATGCTGCCGCGCATGCCTTTGCGCTATGTTCTGGCGGATGATCCAGGTGCCGGCAAAACTGTTATGACGGGTCTGCTTATCAAGGAGATGATTTCCCGCGGAGATCTTAGACGGTGTCTCATCGTGGCGCCAGGCAATCTCGTGGAGCAGTGGCAAGACGAGCTGTGGCGCAAGTTTGGCCTGAAGTTCACCATCCTCACAAACGAGGTTCTTGAGTCGTCCGTCACTGGCAATGCCTTTGACGACGTGAATCTCTGCATTGGGCGCTTAGACAAGCTCGCACGCAGCGATGACATTCAGAGCAAACTGAGGGCGACTTCGTGGGATCTCGTCGTGTGCGATGAGGCTCATAAAATGAGCGCCACCAACTTCGGCAGGGTGCCAAAGTATACAAAGCGCTACCGGTTGGGTCAGCTTCTGGGTGATACGACCGAGAATTTACTTTTGCTCACGGCGACGCCACACAACGGGAAGCCTGCTGACTTCCGCTACTTCATGGCACTCGTGGATAAGGATCGCTTTGAGGGGGCTAGTCGAATCAAGAATGATCCGGCGCATGTTGGCGCCAATTCCGGTCAGTGCCTGCGGGGGAGCACCCGACCTGATTCTGACGTCTCGGATGTGATGCGCAGGCTCGTCAAAGAGGAGCTCCTCAAGTTTGACGGGCGACCTCTGTTTCCCGAACGCTTGGCCTATACAGTGGCGTACGACCTGTCACCTGCCGAGAAAGAGCTCTACGATCTCGTGACTAAGTACGTGACCGAGGAATTCAACCGCGCCGAGCGCCTGGGGGGTAAACATCGTAATAGCGTTGGTTTCGCGCTCACAATCCTCCAGCGTCGCTTAGCGTCAAGCCCCGAGGCGATATACCAGTCGCTCAACCGACGCCGTAGGCGCCTGGAGGCCAAACTTGCGGAAGTGAAGAACTCCGCAGACTACATGGTCACCTACGCTGACGACTGGAACATCGAAACCGAGGATTTCGATGAGGACGACTACGGTATCGATGAATACGAGCAGATGGAAAACGACGTTGTCGACACAGCATCGACCGCTTCAACTGCGATCGAGTTGGAGGCAGAAATTGCTACGCTGTGTTTGCTTGAGCGCAAAGCGAACGATGTGCGCATGAGCGGCGAGGATCGTAAGTGGGAAGAACTTTCCCGCCTTCTGCAGGACGATGGCAACATGTTCGCCGCAGATGGACGCCGTGAGAAACTCATTATCTTCACAGAACATAAAGATACGCTCGACTACCTTGCTGGGAAGATTAGCTCGCTTCTGGGTGATGCTGGCGCAGTGCTCACCATCAAGGGTGGGATGACGCGTGATGAACGTCATCGTGCCGAGGAAACCTTCAAACAGGATGTCAGCGCGCGTATCCTAGTTGCGACTGACGCAGCTGGTGAAGGCATTAACCTTCAGCGTGCCCATCTCATGATCAACTACGACTTGCCGTGGAACCCCAACCGTCTCGAGCAGCGCTTCGGCCGTATACACCGAATCGGGCAGACTGATGTGTGTCACCTGTGGAACCTTGTGTCCACGCAGACGCGTGAGGGCGAGGTATTCCAACACCTGTTTACCAAGCTCGAGGTTGAGCGCGCAGCGTTGGGCGGCAAAGTATTTGACATCCTGGGCAGGGTGACCTTCGAGGGAAAAACTCTTCGCGAGCTCCTGCTTGATGCGATCCGATATGGCAATAACCCCGATGTGCGGGAACGACTGAATCGAGTGGTAGATGCGTCGCTAGATACTGCGGCGATAAAAGCTCTCCTCAAGGAGTACGCGCTCACTGCCGACGTGATGGACGTAACCAATGTGAATGCCATCCGTGAGGAGATGGAACGCATGGAGGCACGCAAGCTCGAGCCTCATTTCATCCAGGCATTCTTTATGGCGGCAATGAAGCGACTCGGAGGTCGTGTGGAGGCACGTGAGCCTGGGCGTTTTGAGGTGGTTAAAGTCCCTTTTTCGGTGCGTTCGATAGCCATGGGTTCCGAGCGTGGGTGTGTGCTGTCTACTTACGAACGTATTTGCTTCGACAAATCCTTGAAGGATGGGCCTGGGCTTGTGTCCGCAGAGCTTCTGTCTCCTGGGACACCTCTTCTCGACGCCATCGTGACGGTTCTCGTGGGGCAGCTGGGACACGTGCTGAAACAAGGCTGCGTGCTTGTGGATGACAGGGACCTCGGGTGTGAACCGCGCCTTTTATTTTATATCGAGGACTCAGTGCTGGATGGCACTGTGCTTGCTGACGGAACCAGTCGAACGGTCTCAAAAGAGTTCCGCTTTGTTGAGGTTAACGCGCAGGGTGAGGCGCGAGACGCGGGCTATGCTCCCTACCTGGACTATCGTGGACCGCGCACATCTGAAGCTGCTGCTGCTCGCTCTATCGCGGATGCTCAAGAATGGCTCGCGGGCGACATCGAGAAGCGCGCCGTAGACTTTGCGATCTGTGAGATCGTACCGAGACATCTTAAGGATGTGCGCGAGCGACGCGTGCCGCAGATCGAGAAGATCGAGCGCGCAGTTAATGCGCGGCTCAGCGATGAGGCAAACTACTGGGATGCACGTGCTTGGGACCTGGAAGAGATGGAGAAAACTGGCAAAAAGACCCGCCTGAGCTCCATCAACGCGCGCAAGCGCGCTGACGAGTTGCGTGAGCGTAGACAGATTCGCTTGGCGCAGTTGAAACGCGAAAAAAGATTGATGCCTGCGACACCGCGGATTCTAGGTGGCGCACTTGTTGTACCGATCGGAATGCTTCTGAGAGACGGCACACCTGATGGCACTACAGCCGCCGGTAGGCGCAGAGTTGAACTCGCCAGTATGCGCGCAGTCATGGACATTGAGCGGGAGCTAGGCTTCCAACCGCGTGACCGGAGCTCCGAGAACTGTGGCTATGATATTGAATCTGCCGTACCGGACGATGCACGAGGTGCTGAGTGCACCTTGCGCATGATCGAGGTGAAGGGGCGAACCGCAGGATCGACTACAGTAACGGTCTCTCATAACGAGGTGATGTGTGCACTCAACAAGCCCGATGCCTTTATCCTCGCGCTGGTGGAAGTTGACGGCAATGTGACTCGCACGACCTATATTAAACACCCGTTTACTAATCCACCGGATTATTCGGTTGCAAGTGCCAACTACGACATCGCGCGTCTCAAGCAGACTGGCGAAGTGATACTTGAGAGGGAACAGATATGGCAGTAAAGAAGAAACTGATCGAGGTAGCGTTACCGCTTGATGACATTAACGCGGCATCTGCCCGAGAGAAGTCTATTCGCCATGGGCATCCCTCGACGCTGCACCTATGGTGGGCTCGCCGGCCACTTGCCGCGGCGCGTGCCGTTATCTGGTCGTCGCTGGTGGATGACCCGACGGCGCGCCCCGAGGAGTTCCCCACGGCGGAGGAGCAGGCTGCCGAGCGCGAGCGCCTGTTCGGCATCCTGCGCGAGCTCGTCGTGTGGGAGAATTCCAACGATCAGCGTGTACTCCAAGCCGCGAAGGCTGAGATCAGGAAGTCGATGGGTGACGATCTACCGCCGTTACTCGACCCTTTCGCTGGCGGTGGAGCGATACCGCTAGAGGCGCAGCGACTGGGGCTTGAGGCCTATGCTCAGGACCTCAATCCTGTTGCCGTGATGATCAACAAAGCAATGATTGAAATCCCTCCGTTGTTTACAGACGAGCCTGCGGTAAACCCGAAAGCTCGAGGTGATCTTCATAACGATGGCTGGACTGGTAACTCCGGTCTAGCTGCTGACGTTGGGTACTACGGGAACTGGATGAAAGAAGAGGCCGCCCGTCGCATCGGGTACTTGTACCCCAAAGTGCAGGTGCCTGCTGGGCAAGGTGGTGATGGCACTGTTATCGCCTGGTTGTGGGCGCGCACCGTCAGATGTCCAAACCCCGCCTGTGGGGGCGAAGCGATACTTGTGAGGTCCTTCGACCTATCCAAAAAGAAGGGCAAGGAGTGGCACGTCGAGCCCGTCTGTGAAGGGGGTGAGGTTAGCTTCGAGGTAAAGCCCGGCAAAGCAACGCGCGAAGGAACGGTGAACCGGCGGGGAGCGACGTGCGTGCATTGCAAGAGTCCTATAGATTTTAAATATTGTCGCGATGAAGCGAAAGATGGGCGAGTGGGTGCCAAGCTTATGGCCGTTGTTGTCGAGGGGGCATCCGGTCGACTCTTTGTCGCTCCGACTGGTGAACAGGAGACTAATGCTTGTGTTCCCGAGCCTGAAGGAGTGCCACAGAGTTGCTTGCCTCAACAAGCCCTTGGTTTTCGAGTGCAGGCATATGGAATGAACCATTGGAAGGACCTTTTCACCAATCGGCAGCTAACAGCACTCACGACGTTTTCGGCGCTCGTGGGCGAGGCTCAGAAGCTGGCCGAGAAGGACGCGTTAGCCGCAGGTCTTGCCGATGATGGCGTGGGACTTGCTGACGGCGGTACCGGCGCTCGAGCATACGGTGAAGCCATCGGCGTGTACCTGGCGTTTGCTGTTGATAAGTGCTCCAATTTGTGGTCGTCCATCACCGGATGGATGAATGACCGTGGCGCATTTCGTGAGACGTTTGCCAGACAAGCAATTCCAATGGTTTGGGACTATGCCGAAGCAAATCCATTCTCAAATTCCGGCGGCTCGTTCCTTCAATGCCTCTCAAGAATTCCAGATACACTTACCTACTTGCCGTCGCAGATCACGAACGGATCTGCTCGGCAATTCGACGCCCAAAGCGACAACGGTATGCGCGGCGTCCTCGTGTCGACGGATCCGCCCTACTACGACAACATCGGCTACGCGGACCTCTCAGACTTCTTCTACGTATGGCTGCGCCAATCCCTGCGCAGCACGTATCCCAAGCTCTTCAGCACCATGCTCGTACCCAAGCACGAGGAGCTCGTGGCCACGCCTTACCGCGAGAACCGTGGCAAGGACGGCGCGCGCGAGTTCTTCGAAGAAGGCATGTTTAGCACCTTCAAACAGGTGAACAAGTACGCCCGCGAGGACGTGCCCGTGACCATCTACTACGCCTTCAAGCAGAGCGAGACCGAGACCAAGAACGACGTGGAGTCCACTGCATCGACCGGCTGGGAGACGATGCTCTCCGCCATCATCCGCGCCGGGTTCTCGATCACGGGCACGTGGCCCATTAAGACAGAAAGCGCAGGAAGGGCGATCTCTCAAGGTACCAACGCCCTTGCATCCTCTATCGTCCTTGTATGTCGCAAGCGCCCTGAGGGCGCGCCCATGGGGACGCGCCGCGACTTCGTGATGGCGCTCAAGCGCGAGCTCCACGCGGCGCTTGACGAGCTGCGCTCCTCTAACATCGCGCCGGTGGACTTGGCGCAGTCGGCCATCGGCCCGGGCATCGGTGTGTACTCGCGCTTCTCTCAGGTGCTCGAGGCCGACGGCAGCCCCATGACCGTGCGCGCCGCGCTGCAGATCATCAACCAGGAGCTCGACGCGTACTTCTCAGACCAGGACGGGGAGCTCGACCGGGAAAGCCGCTTCTGCGTGGACCTCTACACCCAGAAGGCGTTCGACACAATCTCGTTCGGCGAGGCCGACGTACTCGCGCGTGCCAAGAACGTGTCCATCGAGGGCCTGGCGGCGAAGGGGCTACTGGCGTCGGCGAAGGGCAAGGTCCATCTCCTCGACCGCAGCGAGGTCTCCGACCGCGTGAGCTTCACCCTGCCCACATGGCTTGTCACCCAGCAGCTAACCCACGCCCTCGAGGAGGGCGGCGTCACGGCGTGCGCCAAGCTGGTCGCCGGCGCGCTCGGCGGGAAGGCGGACGGCGCCAAGGCGCTGGCATACCGCCTGTTCACCATCGCCGACAAGAAGAACTGGCAGCAGGAGGCCTTCGCGTACAACTCGCTCGTGACCGCCTGGCCAGAGATCCAATCGAAGGCGGCGCAGCTCGCTGGTGATGCATCCAGACAGGACACACTGTTCGACTAATGATCGAGGAGGACATATGGAGAACAACACTAACCATGATCTTGTGACTAAGGGATTCAATAGGCTTCTAAAGGCTCTTAGCCCGTACATTATTCGCGAGCTCGTCCGAACCTACGGCACTGACTTTTGGCGGGAGGGTGTCATTGGCAAGCTCTACGACGACCAGAGGCGCGGCCTGCCGACGAGCGGAAAGGTCGATGAACTTACAAGCTCCCTCGACATCGCCAAGTGCCTTCTCCTGATCGAGATCAACTGGCGCGAGGTATTCGGTAAGAGGTTGCCGCGCGACTGCAAGAACTACGTCATCGAGCTCAAGGGCAAGCGCAATGAGTGGGCCCACAAGGGCATCGAGGACGTGACCGACAGCAATGCCTTCCGCGCGCTCGACACCATGAGCCGCCTGGCCGAGCAGGTCGACCCCGAGGCGGCCGGCGACATCAACGCGCTCCTGCGCCAAGTGCGCTACGGCAGCGCCGAGGGCTCGACGGCGGTGATCTCGAACGCGAGTGGTGGCGCCGAGGCGGCGCCGGCGCGCAGGAAGTCGCTCGAGCAGACCAAGGCCGTGCGCGGGCTGCCCAGCTGGCGCGAGGTGATGGAGCCCCACATGGACGTGGCCGAGGGGCGTTACAAAAACGCGGAGTTCGCCGCCGACCTGGCGCAGGTGGCGCGCGGCAAGGGCGAGCTCGAGTACCGCGACCCGGTCGAGTTCTTCAACCGCACCTACGTGACCGAGGGGATGAAGGGCCTGCTCGTGCAGTCGCTGCGCCGCGTGAGCGAGCTCGACGGAGAGCCCGTCATCCAGCTCAAGACGGCCTTCGGCGGTGGCAAGACGCACAGCATGCTCGCCCTCTACCACATGATGCGCAGCCGCTCCCGCGTGGGGCAGATCGCGAACCTCGCGCCCGTGCTCGAGGCGGCCGGGGTCTCGGAGGTCCCAGAGGTGCACGTGGCCGTGCTCGTGGGCACCGCGCTCAACCCGGCCAACTCCAAGCGCCCTCCGACGATGCCCGGCATCACCGTGAACACGCTGTGGGGCGAGATGGCCTTCCAGCTTGCGGAGTCTGCCGGCAAGCCCGAGCTCTACGACTACGTCAAGGAGGCCGACAAGCGCGGCGTTTCGCCCGGATCGGAGGCGCTGGCGAACCTGTTCGACGCGTGCGGGTGCTGCCTGGTCCTCATGGACGAGCTCGTAGCCTACGCCAAGAAGCTCTACGGCGCCGACAAGCTGCCTGCGGGCACGCTCGACAACTTCATAACCTTCATCCAGGAGCTCACCGAGGCCGCGCGCGCCTCAAAGTGCAGCCTGGTCGTCGCCTCCATCCCCGAGTCCGACAACGAGATCGGCGGCGAGGCAGGCCAGCGCGCTCTCGAGCAGATCGAGCACACCTTCGGCCGCATGGAGTCGATCTGGAAGCCCGTGGGCGCAAGCGAGGGCTTCGAGGTGGTGCGACGCAGGCTCTTCCTCAACTGCAAGGACGAGGCTGCGCGCGACGAGGTGTGCTTCGCGTTCAGCGAGATGTACGGCGAGAACACGGCGGAGTTCCCGACGGAGTCTCGCGAGCTGGAGTACCGCGAGCGCATGGTGTCGTGCTACCCGATACACCCCGAGGTCTTCGACCGCCTCTACGAGGACTGGGCGACTCTCGAGCGCTTCCAGCGCACCCGCGGCGTGCTGCGCCTGATGGCGGCTGTCATTCACGAGCTGTGGATGAGCCGAGATCCCTCGCCGATGATTATGCCGGGCTCGTTCCCGCTCGACGTGCCGGGCGTGCGCGACGAGCTCACTCGCTATCTCGACGACAACTGGAACGCCGTGGTGGACTCCGAGGTTGACGGCAAACAGTCGCTTCCGTACCGAAATGACAGAAATAACCCTCGCTACGGCTCCCTTCTTGCATCGCGTCGAGTAGCGCGCACCGTGATGCTGGGCAGCGCTCCCGACGTGGGCGGGCAGTCCGTGCGCGGCATCGAGCGCGCGCACATCCGCCTGGGCACGGTGCAGCCCGGCGAGAACATCTCCGTGTTCAACGACGCGTTGGGCACGCTGCAGACGTCCTCGTCTTACCTCTACAGCGACGCCAACGGCAACCGCTTCTGGTACGACACGCGCCCGACTCTGCGCAAGGTCGCCGAGGACCGCGCCCAGATGGTGAAGGACTCCGATGCGCTGTTCGAGGTTGAGGGCCGTTTGAAGAGGCTACGCAAGGTTGAGCCGTTCTCGGGCATCCATGTGTGCCCGGCGAGCACCCTCGACGTACCGGACGACCAGTCGCTGCGCCTCGTCGTGCTGCCGCCCGCTGCTAAGCACCGAAGCGGTGCGGCTGAGAGTGAAGCCCTTAAACTGGCCAGTGAGATCATCACGAGCCGCGGGAGCACCCCTCGCTCATACAAGAACATGATTGTATTTGCTGCGGCGGATGCATCGTGCTATTCACAAATTCTGAAGTCAGCGAAGCAATACCTTGCCTGGGACTCAATCAAGGCCGACCGGGAGTCGCTCAACCTCGACGTCGCACAGACGCGCGAAACCGAGCAGAGCGCGAGGCGCGCGGACGAGTCGCTCGACGCGAAGATCCAGGAGGCGTACAGCTGGCTCCTCTACCCGCGCATCGACCTGTTCAGCGGCTCGATGGACATCGAGTGGGAAGTCGAGCACGTCGCGGGCGGCGGCGAGAGTATCGTAGCCAAAATGGCGCGAAAACTTTTATCCGATGATGCGGCTATACAGAACTGGGCGCCAGCGCTACTCAAGATGGAGCTTGACCGCATATTGTGGAAGGAATCCGATCATATCCAGGTCAAGCAGTTATGGGAGTACCTGTGCCAGTACTGCTATTTGCCACGGCTCTCTGGCTACAGCGTGCTTGAAAACACGATATTGCGTGGCCTGGGTTCGAAGGAGTTTTTTGGTATTGCTGCTGCGTTCTCGGGAGGACAATATGTGGATCTTTCCCTCGGCGAGCAGAAGGCGTTTATTAACGCCAGCGATCTTTTGGTAAAGGCCGAGGTTGCCGAGACGCAGATCGACCGGTATATCGAGGAAACGCACGCAGTCGCACATAAGGCTTCCGCTAGGTCGGGTGCTCAGGGTCACGGTGGGGACGACGTCAAGTTCGTGACCACCGCGATCGAGACGTGGCGTAATGGTGACGACAGTACTAGCGAAGTTTCGGCTGTTGACGCGACTGTTGTACCCAATAGGCAGAAGAGGGACTTCCGCATGGTGTCGAAGCTGGATAATACGCGTGTAAATCGGCGCATCCAGAGCATCATGGAAGAAGTCGTAAGTCAGCTGAACTTGATTGGTGCCGACGTAGAACTCACATTCGAGGTACATGCTCGAGTTGCCGACGGTATACCACCCGAGACTGTGCGTGCTTTGAGCGAGAATTGCTCGACGCTTGGCGTCAGTGATTTCAGGTTCTCGGAGTGACTGTGCAAACAGTATGAGGGACCCCTGAGCTAATGGCTCAGGGGTCCCATATGATTTGGCCGATGACACGGTGGGAGTAGCGTTCGTTGTAATGTGACCGCTCGGTGATTCAAGGAGGAAGCGGCATGGATCTACTCGATTACATGCACGCGAAAAACGCATAATCCAAGCGGAGTAGGAGCGGTCTTCAGTTATTGTGTGCGGTGATCGCGAACTGAAGGGGTAGGCGTTCGGGGTGCTCGCGAAGGTGCCAGGAGCCGGTGGAATCTTGTTCCATGAGTTCGGGCCAGGGGCACCATGCAGCGCGTGGGGTCTCTTCGAGTTCATCGATCATTAGCCCCGCGTTGATGAGAGTGGTGACGATCTATCCGAGGGAGTGATTCCACTGGTGGTTTGTTGTGTGAGTAATCTGCGGCACGCAAACCCGATCATGTCGGTTCCGACGTGGCACTGCAGGTGGATGAGAGTTTCTCGGCGCGAGTGCGCAGCACCCTTATTGAGGCCTTGCCGATTGGGGCTGTGGCTATTGACGACGTTGCTGGCAGGCTTGGCGTCTCAAAACGTACTCTGCAACGCAAATTGAGCGAGGAGGGGACAAGCTATCAAAAGCAGCTTAACCATGTGCGTGAACTGTTAGCTAAACGGTATTTGACTACTACTTCTATGCGCAGCAACGAGATTGCTTTTATGCTGGGATACCTTGAGCTAAACAGTTTCCTACGCGCCTTCAATACTTGGACTGGCCTTAGTCCGAGCGAATACCGCAAACATTGGCATAGCTAGAGTCTAAGGTAGGTTGGATGGAGAGTCTGATAAACGGATTAGGTTGATAAATAAGCTGCCGAACAAATACAGGCAAAATCATCCCTTCCCTATAATTTTTCCATGGGGTTTTATAGGGAAGGGATGAAATCTCAGTATTTGTGAGGCATTTCCTGCAACGAGGACGACGACGCCCCTTTCAACCAGCGCTCCCAGAAGCACCAGCACTACCAGCCCTACCAGCACTCCCGGCAGTGCCAGAAATTCCGGCAGGAATCTGGAAGTACTCCAGGTAGGCCACAAAACGATCCTGCGCACTCAGGCAAGTGTCAGTGAGGAAACCATTTTCGTCGCCCCAGCGTTCCAGGCCGCGATAGTAGAAACCTTTGAGGTCGTCAGTAATTATGAACGGCACGATCCCGGCCGCCAGGCACTGATGCAGCATGAGCAGCCGCCCCACGCGTCCGTTGCCGTCTTGAAATGGGTGGATGCGCTCAAAGCGCACATGCCAGTCCAGAATCTGTTCCAGCGTGGCAAGGCGGTTGGCGGCGTCGAACAAGGGGGCCATGTGTTTGGCGACGTCGCCGGGGGCACTGGTCTCATGTATGGCCACTTCGTTGGGCACCCGCTTATAGTCCCCGACGGCGAACCAGTCCAGGTCAGAGTGGGTTGTGCCCTGCTTGAGAATGCGGTGCAGATCCTTTACGTAGGCTTCATTAATAGGTGAACCGACGGCGTCGATAACGCGATCGATGGCGCGAAAGTGGTTGCGGGCCTCAACGATGTCATCTACGCGCAGGCTGTCCCCGCCAACTGTTGAGGTTTCAAAAATGAGGCGCGTCTGTTCCTGGGTGAGCTGGGACCCCTCGATATGGTTGGAGTTGTAGGTCATCTCCACCTGCAGGCGGTGGTAGATTCCGCCGCGCACACCCGCCGCACGCTCCTGACGAAGCCTGGCCACCAGCGCTTGTTTGTCGCCGGCAGTGGGGGTTGCAGAGGGTGTCATTGGGCAATTATCACATGAGCCTAGGGTGCGACCAACAAACACAGGCATGAAACATGCAAACACACACAAATACAGGCACAAATACAGACAAAATCATCCCTTCCCTATAATTTTTCCATGGGGTTTTATAGGCAACGGACGAAATCTGCGTATCTGTAAGTCAGTGCCTTCGCAGGGCATGCCTCCAATCTGCACACTTTGACGTAAAAACATGTTAATGGTTGAGGCTAAATCCATATCCAGCTCCACATAAATACGGCTTCATGTTTTAAATCTGCGTCCACTAATACATTAAAAGCCACTATTGCCACACATAAGCCTTCTTATTCTTTCGTGATATGCGCAGCTATCATGGAAGCAACCGCAAGGAATGAGAGCCGGGCGGTGCAGTTCGGCGTCTGGAATTCGCTCAAAACTCACCCGACGCCGGAAAGCCACCCCGCCTCAGAAAGTCACCCAGCGTCGAAAACTCACCCGGAAAGCCACTCCCAAAAGTCACTCGAAAAATCACCCAAAAAGTCAGGTACAGCAAAGATGCCAAGTCAAAACTCCACTCCTTCGCCCGCCTCCCCCGCAGCCTTCAACTGTGGCTCACGCAACACGCCCGCCTCTGCCGCTTCTTCGCCCTCCGCAGCTGCCTCCCCTACCGCTTTCAACCGCGACTCACGCGACTACTGGAACCACCGCGCCGCAACCTTCACCCACACCGCCACCTGCAACTATGAACTTTGGCTGATGCGCCTGCTCGCCCTGGATCCCGCCGACACGCTGCTGGATATGGGCTGTGCAACCGGCACTTTGGCAGTTCCCCTGGCCCGCGCCGGTCACCGCGTGCACGCCTGCGATTTCGCTGAGGCGATGCTGGCCATTCTCAATCAGCGCTCCGCCCAGGAGTCCTTGCCTATAACCTCGCACCTTTTGGCCTGGGATGATGATTGGCAGGCGGCTGGCCTGGGCGAGAACAGTGTGGACGTGGCTTTCGCTTCGCGCTCACTAATGGCCGCTGACGTGCATCCTTACATTTGTAAGCTTGATTTGGCGGCGCGTGTGAAGGCGGCGGTGGTTGTGCCCGGGGGCTCGCTGCCTTCTGCGGATCCCCAGCTGCTGGCGCATTTGGGCCGGCCCGCCGCGCCGCCACGCGCCGTGGAGTCCGTCAAGCGGGTGCTTGCGGATTTGGGTCGGGTTCCGGTTTTGTCAACGACGACGACGCTGCGACCCATGCGTTTTGCTTCCTTTGAGGAGGGGCTGGCTAATTTGCGCCGTTTGGCGGGGCCGGAACCTTTTAGTGCGCAAGAACAAGAGCTTTTCGAGGCTTACGCCGTAGAGCATTTCAAACAGGTGCCCGGCGCGATGCCCACGAAACAAGACTGGCACAAACCTCAAAGTGAGCACACCCAGAAACAATCAGCCGCCTCCTTTGGCGCCGAAGCTGAAAACCACTGGGTGCTGGACTATGACCTGCCCGTGACCTGGAAGCTTATCGGCTGGCGCACGGATGGCAGCGCCTGGCAGTAGCCTGCTTACTCCATGCCAGGACGACGGCGCCCAGCTTTGAGCTCGGAACGTTTCTTTTTGTCTGCCATGCGGCGCATTTTAGCTGCGCGACTGGGCTTAGTGGGACGGCGCAGTCGGGGCGGGGCTAGTGAGGCGCGCAGAACTGCGGCTAGTCTTTCGCGCGCGGCCACGCGGTTGCGGCGCTGGGAGCGGTGTTCGGCGGCAGCAACGGTTAGGACGCTGCCGTTGAGGCGTTCTCCCAGGTGAGTCAGGGCTCGCTGGCGCTGGACATCGTCTAGGGCGGCGGTTGTGGCCAGGTCAAGGCTGAGCTGCACGCGCGAATCTGCGGTATTCACGCCTTGGCCGCCGGGGCCTGAAGCGTGGGAGAATCGCTCCGCTAGCTCACCGGCGGGAACAACCAACCCATGCGGACAGCCCGGGCCGGGCATAATACGCAAATCATCCATATCAGCGTTTTTTCTCTTTAGGATCCAGCTCGTCAAGCCAATCGATTAGTTCTGGTAAATCTGTCCATTGGGGCGAATTCCACGCATCCGCGCCGCTGTCCAGACTTGAGCGTCTTTGACGTGCACAGCTTACCGCTCTATCAGTTGCCGACGCTGATCGTTTCCTGTTGAATTCAAGAGAAGCAAACCATTCAATTACTCCAGCGATAAGCCCAATATTTTCCTGCTCACTATTAGCCAGTGTTTCCAGCAGTAGCCGGTTTGTCTGGACAGTTAATGCCAGAGCTAGTGTAGGACACTTCGCAATAGACAATCGCATCCCTTTTAGAGGTTGAATCAGGAACATTAAGAACAATCTCGATGCCGAGCCTGACACGCCTCACGACGGGAGGGGTACTCAACCCCCTGAAAAACACGACCAACACCAGCCACAACGAACTCCTTCACCAAGATCCGTTGCAACCATCACTAGAACCTAGACCTCCTTGCAGAGTTTTCCACAGGTAAAACCGCGTGAAATCAACGAAAAATGGGTGGCGCCCCTAAAGTACGGGCCCTGATTTTTCGGGTACCCGAAAGCGCCCCTAAAGTCCCCACCCTGACGGCGGTTTTACCGGTTTTTGTCCACAATCCACCTAAAAGTGTCGTAATCATGTTTCATCTAAAATGTCAATAGTTTGGGGTAAAGTTGCCTGCATTTTTGGTAGTATGAAACTCTTACAGTTAAGCATGTATGGTGTTAGGCTGGGCCCTGTAAGTGGTGTGCAAACATAAAAGTGCGCCACCGCAGAGCAGGAACTCTGTGATGGCGCTTGCGTACCAAACCCTTGTAGTGGAAGGGGGTTGGTAGCCGTGGCTGTATCTACCTCACGACGGGCCCGATGCTGGGTCTGATGGTCCTGCTGTAGACCTGAAGCGGACGCTGCTGACAAATGTCAGCAACTTTAAATCTGTCTCTAAATCTGCCGCTTGGATAGATGAGATGATGGCGCTGCGTTCTTGAACTGGACTGTGGGTTTTGGGGCTGTGGCTGTGCTTGGTGGCTTAATCATTGGTGGTGTGATGATCGCGATTAGTCAGCGTCGTGGTGAGCCTAGTGAAAAGCTTGCTTATGTTGCGTGGCCGATTATTGGTGGAATCATTATTCTGTCTACTACTGGTATTGTTAAAACGCTTTTTAATTGGTGATATGTTATGGAAGCACAAAAAAATTTGCGTTTAGCCCTTGTTGGCGCGCTTGTTGTTATTCTTGTGTTGGTTGGCACCCTGGTTTGGTCGTTGACTAGTGATGGTGGCGAGGTTAAAGCCGGGCCTGCTCCAGCTCCGGCGGCGTCAACTGGGGGCGGTCGCGTTGATTTGAGCGAGCCTCGTCCTGGCAATACTGTCCCTGCGACTAGTCAGGCTTCTATTAACCCTACGGGGAAAGTTAATACCTGGGGTTCGGTCTGTGGCCTGGCTGGGGTGGGGCTTAAGCCCACAGTCCAGGTGAAATTACCACCCATGTTCACCGAAGCGTTTGTTGATAGCACCTACTACTACTACACCAACTTGGTTGGCCCTGATCGGCGTATTGATGGTGACGTTCCCACCTGCTACGCCCACAGTAGTGAGGGCGCTATCCTAGCTGCCGCTAACTTTGAGGTGATGCGTGGGGCTGGTAAAAAAAAGGTTGAGCTGGTCAAAACTCTTACCTATGAAAACGATGCTCAACAAGCAGTTTTAAAGGAGGTTCAAGAAAGCGGAGATTCTGCGACTGCTGTTTCAGTTAAAATCGTTGGTTACAGCATCGAGGTCATTGACGAAAACAACGCAACTGTGAACCTGGCTTTAATCAGATCGGATAACCCAGGCGCGCTTTACAAGAACACTTTTAAAATGACCTGGACTAAAGGTGACTGGAAAGTTGTAATCCCAGCAGATGGTAAGTCTGAAGTTGAAGAGATTTCTTCTATAACAAATGCTGGCATGGTTTCACGGATCTTTTAATGATTTTACCCTTAAAGAAGTGTGGTTTGAATGCTGGCTGTTACTTTGTAGAGGCTGTACGCTCGACTATCGTCGAGTCATGGCGTGACGCTATTGGTGACGCTTTAGCGGGAACGCTAAATACGCTGGGGAGTTTCTGGATAGAAGTGAAAACACCTGAGGTGGATACGGTAGATTCTAGGGATTGTCACAACCCCAAGCCGCCCCGCTAGACCTCCCCTCGCTAAGCCCCCTTAAAGCAACTCCCCCACGCGCGACTTGAGCTGAGGCAGCACTTCTTCGTTGAACCAGGGGTTTTTCTTCATCCAAATCTGGTTGCGCGGCGAGGGATGCACCAGCGGGAAGTACGTGGGCAGATAGTCGCGATAGTTGCGCACCACCTGGGTCAGCGAGGTGGAAGACTTCAGGTGCAGGTAGCGCTTGGTGGCGTAGCTTCCCACCAGGATGGTTAGCTCCAGGTTGGGCATGAGCTCCAGCAGGCGCGGGTGCCATTTTTCAGCGAATTCTTTGCGCGGCGGCAGGTCCCCGCTTTTGCCGGTGCCAGGGAAGTAGAAATCCATGGGGACAATGGCCAGTTTGCCCGAGTTGTAGAAAGTTTCGCGGTCAATACCCATCCATTCGCGCAGGCGGTCGCCACTGCGGTCATTCCAGACGATGCCGCTTTCTTCCGCGACGCGTCCGGGCGCCTGCCCCACGATCATGATTTTGCATTGAGGCCCGGCGTAGAACAGCGGCTCCACCCCGCGCTTGGTGTAGTCGGCGTTGGCTGGGTCTGCCGCAATGGCTTTGGCGATTGCTTGGAACTGAGGGTCGGTAATCTCGGGGGTCATATTTCCACCCTAGACCCGTTTTAATTCGCGCGCACCGGTACACGTCAAGACGTCCCGATACACTGTGGTTATTAAGGACGACGGCGCCCGCCCCGGTGCCAGCGTCGTCTCTGGGTGCCGCATTGGCGACGTAACCCGGGCGCAGCGTTGCTCAGGCTTAGCGTTGCCGGCGTCGCCCCCACCACCTGCACATCCCAGCGATACACCCGCGAAAACTAGTGAAACCAGCAAGGAGCAGCCATGCAAGCTGACAAGATCGAAGCCGTCATGTCTGAATTTTTGGGCGAGGGCTACCGCATTGTTGGCGACGACGGCGCCCTGTCCCCTGCGATTGAGTGGGTGGATTGGGTTTGCGGCCCTGACGACGACAACAACGACAACAATGACGACGATGGCGATGGCGACGAGGACGAAAAGGTTGAGGTCACCTTCCAAGATGGCTCTACCCGCACCTTCGATAAGGGCGTACCCATGCGCCAAATCTGGCATGAATACGCGGACTAGTCTCTAACGCAACACAACACAAACCGGCCCTGGTTTGGCCTTCCACTGGGAGGCCAAACCAGGGCTTTTGCTTGCGCAAGGCCCCTAAGTTTTGTTCTGTAAAACCCTCTTGCACCCCTAAGTTAACACTGTTAACCTACTTCCTGGCGCCAAAGTTAACAGTGTTAACCAACTGGAGGAAACAGTGAACACCACACCGCCAGCCTTACTGGCTCGCGACATTCACAAAACTTACGGACCCAACCAGGTCTTGCGTGGGGTCAGCCTGCGCGTCGAGCCGGGCCAAATCTTGGGATTGCTAGGCCGCAACGGCGCCGGAAAATCAACCTTGATCACCATCGCATGTTCGTTGCGTCGTGCCGATTCGGGAAGCGTGGCCATCTGCGGCGTCGACCCCACCCAAAACAACGTTGGCGAGCTAATCGGCTACGCCCCGCAAGAACTGGGCATTTACCCAGATTTAACCGTCGCCCAAAACCTGGGATATTTCGGCCGTCTGCACGGGCTGGGCCGCCGCGCCGCTAAGGCGCGCAGCGAAGAAGTTATGGAAATGCTGGGCCTGAAAGAAAAAGCCGGTCAAAGCGCTAAGCACCTGTCAGGCGGCCAGCAGCGTCGCCTACACGCGGGCATGGCCATAATGCACCGCCCAAAACTGATTTTTATGGATGAGCCAACTGTTGGTGCTGACGTAGAAGCCCGCAGCCAGATTCTAGACACTGTCAGGCACTTAGCGGCAGAGGGCGCCGCCGTCGTCTATACCTCGCACTACCTGGCCGAATTTGAGGAGCTGGGGGCCGACGTCGCCGTTTTAAACCAGGGCCGTCTGGCAGCCCAGGGCTCACTTGAGCAGATCGTGGCCACCTACGGGCACATTCCCGTGCAGGTGCACACGCCTCAAGCTGACCTGCACAGCGCCTACCTGCAGATCCTCAAGGAGAGCGACGTAAAGGAGAACGAAAATGAAGCCGCTTAAGCAACTCAAACAACTAAGCGCCGTTGCGGGCCTGAACCTGCGCCTGCAGCTGCGCGACCCGGCGCCTACGCTGGTTTTGACGGTGATTCCGCTGGTGCTGATCCCGTTCATGATGCCAGCTTTTAAGGCGATGCTGTTAACCGACGGCTACCGGGGCGTTTCCGGGGCCGAGCAGGCAGTGCCGTCAATCGCGGTGCTGTTTTCGTTCCTGGCCGTGCAAAACATTATTGACTCGTTTTTCAATGAGCGCAGTTGGGGCACCTGGCAGCGCCTGGAGGCCTCCCCACTGTCACGCCCCACGGTGCTAACGGGCAAAGCGCTGGTGGCCTACATAATTCAAAGCGCGCAGATACTGGTGGTTTTGTCCCTGGGAGCAATTATTTTCGACTTTGATCCCAAGGGCTCGCTGCTGGCATTGGTGGCAACTTTACTCAGTTTTTCGGCGGTTTTAGCGGCGTTGGGCGTGGCTATTGCGCTGTGGACACAAAGCCGAGACACGGCCTTGTCACTGTCTAATATTGTGGGGATGCTGGCGGCTGGTATTGGCGGGGCGTTTTGCACGGTTTCGTCTTTTCCAGATTGGGCTCAGCACGCCGCCCGCGTTTCGCCGGCTTATTGGGCGATTGACGCTATCCACAAGGTGAGTTTGGATGGGCAGGGTTTTGCCGATATTTGGCCCAGCTTGGCGGTTTTATGGGGATTTTTCGCGGCAATTGCAGCCCTAGCCTTGGTACAGTTTCGTTATAGGCAGGAGTAACCACAGCTGAGCGGAGAGTCTATGGCGTCGTCTAAATCTCGTGCGCTTACACGCGACATTATTTTGTCAGCCGCGCTGGAGTTGGTTGACGACGCCGGACTTTCCGCCCTGTCGTTGCGCAGCTTGGGTAAACGCCTGGGGGTTTCGCAGGCTGCTTTTTACCGGCATTTTCCTGATAAGGCGGCCCTGCTGGAGGGTATTTGTGAGCAGATTTGGCGGCTAACTTACGAGCGTTTTTTGGCTCTGGTTCAAGGTGGCGACGGCGTTCACGACGACGGCGCACCGGGCGCCTCTGCTACAGCGGCTGCCCCTGCCACACCGGGCTTCCCTGCCGCGTCAGCCCCTGCCAGGCCAGATCCAAACCCTGATACCGAGCCTGACTCAAGCCCGATTACCACCCCACAAACGGCCCCTGACCAGGCCTTGCAGGCGCAGGAATATATTCGCCAGTATGCGAACTGCCTGCGCGCCACTTTGCAGGATCACCCCAACACGGTCATTTTGCTGATGACCCACCCGATTTCCACGCCTGAGCAGCTTTCCCTGCTAGCCGGGGTGCTTGCTTCGCTGGCCCGCAGCGGTTTTACGCCCACTACGGAAACGTTGGCGCTGATCACGTCGGTTTCGGTGTACACCACTGGTTTCGTTGCCGCCGAGGTAGTGCCACCTGCTGGAACAAGCGACGACGCCGTCGCCAAACCAGGCAGTGCCGCCCCAGCCGCAGCCCCCACTTCAGCCGCCCCCTCTGAAGTGGCCGACGACGCCGTCGTCGCTGGCACAGAAGACCTCATGGCCGTCAGCGCCATGCTTGACCCGGCTGACGCAGCCGCCTTACAACCGCTGATCGGCGAAGTTTTGGCCGGAAAATGGGATTTTAGCGCCCAGTTTGAGCGCGGCTTGGAAGCTATTTTGCGCGGCTGGTAGTCGGGCCGCCGCCAGGACAAAATCGCCAACCAGCCAACACCCGCCAACCAGCCAACGCTCGCCAACCAGCCAACGCCCGCTAACCAGGACATTTGAAAAGGAACACGCAAATGGGACACATCGATAAGTATCGCGGCTGTCTGTTGGGCGGGGCTGCGGGTGACGCACTGGGCTATGCGATCGAGTTTGACCGTGAGGAGGCGATTGCTGCGCGTTATGGTTCGCGTGGTATTCGCAACTACCGGCTAGATAAGCGCGGCTTGGCGCCGTTTTCTGACGACACGCAGATGACCTTATACACCGCTAACAGTCTGCTGTGCTCGCTAGCCGCGCTCTCGGCTCAAGCCTCTGGAGGCACTCAAACCTCTGGCGGCGCCCAAGCCTCTGGTGGCGCCCAAGCCTCTAGCGGTGCCCAAGCCTCTGGCGGCGTCCAAGCCTCTGGCGTCCCCTACCCTGCCATCCCCCACTGCACTTGCCGCTTACGCGCCGACACAAATGGCTCAGTTCTATGTGGAGTGGATGTATACACAGGTCAGTCCTTATCCCCTGGCTGAACCCAAAGCCTGGATTTCCAATCTGCCAGAGCTTTTTGCTTCGCGCGCGCCCGGAATAACCTGCCTAAATGCTTGCGAGGCTATGGCCAGCGGCGCCAAAGTTGTAAACAACTCCAAGGGTTGCGGCGGGATCATGCGCATGGCGCCGGCGGGGTTAATCAACACTTCTCCTGGTTTTTCAGGCGTCGAGCTGCAGCGTCTAGGCGCGCAATTAGCTGAGCTAACCCACCGCCATGAGTTGGGTTGGATGCCGGCCGGAGTGTTTGCCCATATTGTCAGTCTCCTGGCCCGCAACGAATCCTGTTCAGTACGTGAGGCCGCTACGCAGGCACTGAACACTCTGCCTGAAGCTTTCCCAAACGCGCATTATCTTGCTCAGTTACAGGAGCTACTGGGCTACACGCTGCATTTGGCCGATAGTGCCATGCCTGATTTGGAGGCAATTCACGCCCTGGGTGAGGGCTGGGTGGCTGAGGAGGCCCTGGCTATTGGCTTGTTGTGCTCGCTGCGCTATGAGAATGATTTTGAGGGAGCCATCACCTCGGCGGTCAATCATGGTGGAGACAGTGATTCCACGGGGGCTATTGCAGGTAATATCGTTGGCGCCCATCTGGGCCTGGCCGGGATTCCGCAGCATTATCTGGAGCATTTGGAGCTACACGACACAATCAGCAAGATCGCTGATGACCTGTTCGCCGGTCCGCAGGCCTCCCCGGATCTCTACTTTCCGTCTGTCAACCCCGACGGCGACGGCGTCTAGCCCCAGCACATTGATCTAACTACCCTGCAGGCTCTTCTTATAGTTTTCACCCCACTGGCTCATTGCCTGCAGCACCGGCTGGAGACTTTGTCCCAGCTCCGTGAGCGAGTACTCCACTCGTGGCGGCACCTGGGCGAATACTTCGCGATACACAATTCCCGCCTCCTCCATAGCGCGTAGATTTGTGGTGAGCACTTTTTGGGAGATTTTGCCGATTGAACGCTGCAGCTCTTTGAAGCGCATGGTTCCGTTAGCACCCAAATCGCGCAGGATCAGCACCTGCCACTTGTTGCCAATCAGGGTCAATGTTGTCTCTACCGGGCAGGCCGGCAGCTGATCTAGCTTAACTCCCACCATTTCTCCTTGCATATGAGCAGGTCACGCCAATAGTTACTTTTAGGTACCTATAGCACAAAATAGTGCCTACTTCCTAAAAGGACGCATTGATTCTACGCTGTTACTCGTAAGGAACAAAGAGCGATTTACGCATCTACCCAAAGGAAACTCATGGCTAAGTCAATTGCAGTCGTTGCAGCAAACGGACACTCCGGTCAGCTCATCGTCAAGGAAGCCCTAGAACGTGGCCACGACGTGACCGTTTTCGTCCGCTCAGAAAACAGGACTCGCGCCCACAAGGCTGTCATCAAGGACATCATGGAGCTTAACGCTCAGGATCTTGAGGGCTTTGATGCAGTTGTTGATGCCTTCGGCGTTTGGGCTCCGGAAGACCTCCCGCAGCATTCAACAACTCTGGCTCACCTGAGCGACATTCTCTCCGGCAGCGACACTCGCCTGCTAGTTGTGGGTGGGGCCGGCAGCCTCTACCTGAACCCCGAGCACAGCCTGACCGTTGCGCAGGCCCCTGACTTCCCTGAGGAGTTCAAGCCGGTCGCCCACGCAATGGCTAAGGGCTTGGCTGAACTTCGCAAGCGCGACGACGTCCGTTGGACCTACATTTCTCCTGCTTGCGACTTCCAAGCCGACGGCGAGCGCACCGGCCAGTACATTCTGGGCGGCGAAGAGCTGACCGTGAACGAGCGCGGGGAATCCATCATTTCTTACGCTGACTTTGCTATAGCGATGATCGACGAAATCGAGTCCGGCAACCACGTAGGCCAGCGCATCAGCGTTGTCCGTAAGTAATGGTAGGAAAACCCGTAGGAACTTTAATGACTCAGCTAGCTAGCACTGCTATCTCACGCTTAACAGACACGCTTGCCGCCGTAGACGCCATCGTAGTTGGAGCCGGGGCAGGCCTTTCCACCTCGGCGGGATTTACCTACTCCGGCGAGCGCTTCCAGAAGTATTTCGCGGATTTCATTGAGGCCTACGGGTTTTCCGACATGTATTCGGCTGGCTTTTATCCGTTCAAAACCTTGGAGGAACGCTGGGCTTACTGGAGCCGGCACATCTGGTACAACCGCTACGTCCCAGCCCCCAAGGACACCTACGCCAAGCTAGCTCAGCTGTTAGCGGGCAAAGATTTCTTTGTGCTCACCACAAATGTGGATCACCAGTTTCAACTGGCCGGTTTCCCTAAAGACCGCTTGTTTTACACGCAGGGTGATTACGGCCTGTGGCAGTGTTCCCAGCCGTGTCACGAGAACACTTACGACAACTATGAGACCGTGAAACTCATGGTTGAAACCCAGCGTGACATGCGTGTTTCCAGCGAGCTTGTGCCGCACTGCCCCAGGTGTGGTGAGCCTATGAGCATGAATCTGCGCACCGATCACACTTTCGTTGAGGACGCAGGCTGGCATCAGGCGGCCCGGCGCTACCAGGATTTCATGGCCGCTCACCGCGCTGACAAGGTGCTTTACCTGGAGCTGGGGGTTGGCGCCAACACTCCCGGCATCATTAAATACCCCTTCTGGCAACGCACTTACGCCAATCCGCTGGCAACTTACGCCTGCATTAATTTTGGGCAGGCGCAAGCCCCGATTGAGATCAGTGAACGTTCTATTCTTATAGATGGAGATATTCACCAGGCCCTAACGCAGGCGTTAAAGGAGTTAAAGGAGGCTGGCAATGCTGGAAGGTAAAAAGGAGGCGCTGCTATCTGAGCTGGTGGCGCAGCTGTGTGCGGAGCGTAATTTCGCTTTCCCGCAGGTGCAGGGCTTTGATGAGCTGTGGCAGCATTTCCGCGCCTTGGTTAACACCCGAGAGCCTGCGCCTATCTCTCCTTTTTGGTTGGAAAAGCAGGATGAGTTGCTGTCTGGTTTGCTGGCGGAAGGCGGTATTTCTAGTCTCGACGACGCCGCCGTCAGCCCGCTTAATCCTCGGATTCGTCTGTGGCAGGGTGACATTACCCGCCTAGCTGTTGACGGTATTGTTAATGCTGCCAACAGTCAGATGCTGGGGTGCTGGCAGCCGGGACATTTTTGTATTGACAACGCTATCCATACTTTTGCTGGCGTGCAGTTGCGTCTTGAATGCGCGCAGCTGATGCAGGCTCAGGGTCATGAGGAACCCACTGGGCACGCCAAAATCACTGGCGGCTATAACTTACCGGCTAAGCATGTGCTTCACACGGTTGGGCCTATCTATAACCCGGCACTGCCAGACATTGGGAAATATAAGCTGATGAGCAGCTATTTACAGTGTCTAGATATGGCGCAGGAAAACGGTTTGAAGTCGCTGGCTTTTTGCTGCATAAGCACCGGCGTGTTTGGCTACCCCAAGGAAGCTGCGGCAAAGGTTGCGGTTGACACTGTGCAGCGTTGGTTGGAGGCAACCCAGGCGCAAATGGATGTTGTCTTCAACGTCTTTGGCGACGAAGACTTGCAGATTTACCGCAAGCTTTTGGGGTTCTAAACAGCCTATCAGTTCTACTTAGCTGTGGGTATGTACATCATTAGTTCAAGGCTATCCATGATTTGACTCATTGATTTGTTGAACTTTTCGTAGTTAGTGTTTTGGAATTCTTCGTTTGCGCAGGCAACCATAACATTTACGTAGTCGGCCTGGTTGTAGAAGGTTACCACCACGGGCACGTCAATAATTGTTAGCACGCCCCGAATAGAAATAGCGTTAGACTCAGGGGTTTGCAATATTTCTTCTGGCTGACCAATCTGGATTGGTAACCCATCCACTAGGATCTCGGTTTTTTTGAAATAGCCATAAACCCCGTGCACCGCTTTTAATAGCTGCTGCCACGAAACCGGGCGGGTGAGCCGGTAGTTGGCGTGAATCCAGCCCTTTTCTTCTTTCTCACCAATTAAAATCATTGCAGTTCTCCATACAGTCTTGATCCACTTTGGCTCAGCACGCAGGCTTGTGACCAGCTACTATGCGGCGCAGCTCGCGCTGCAGCACAGCAAGCTAAGGCCGCAGCACACAAGGCCTGCGCTGTAACGCGACAATCCTGTACCGCAACACACAAGCCCACACCGCAACGCCGCCTACCTGCCAGCTACCTGCCAGCTTTGAGTTGTTCCTCGGGCATATTCATGGCGATTTCCATATTGTCAATGAATTTGCCAATAAATTTGTTGTAGTGCTCGTAGTCCAGGTTTTTTAGTTCTTCATTGTTGCACTCAACATAGACGTTGATGAAGTGTACTTGGTTGTAGAAAACAATTTCTACATTAGTCCTAGCCACCATTAGCAATCCACGAACTACAATATTGCGGTCTTCAGGGATCTTGAGAATGTCTTCAGGGGTTTTAATTTCAATCGGCTTATGGTCAACCAGGATTTCAACATTAGCGAAGTAATGCCAGGCTTCGTAAACCCCTTGTAGCATCATTTCCCATGAGGCCCGGAAAGTCAGGTTGAAGGTAGACCGTAGCCAGCCGTCGTCCTCACGATGACCCATGAACAGCATGATTCCTCCTAGCCAACCGCGTCGATGGCCGCTTTGGCATCAGCCAAGCCAACCCCGGTGCGGTCTCGGTAAATTTTGATGGCGTTGATTTTTTTACCCATCCGCACTAGGTGGAGTTCTTCGGGGGTTAGTTCCAGCCAGGCGGCGGCCTCGTAATCTGCAGCCCCAGCCCCGACGACGCCGTCGCCGGCCCCGTAGGTACCCTGAGCGTACTCGCTAGCGTCCCCATAGGCGCCAGGCTGGCTGTAATCACTGGTTCCCGGCTGTCCGTAACTGCCTCCTAGACGCAACTCAAGACTCCTGACCTGCGCTTTTAACCGGTGGTTTTCCTTGCGCAAGCGCTCAATCTCTGCGGCCTGATCAAACCATTTACCCATACTGTTCCCTTACACACCTATCAAGCGCGGCAGGCTTGATGCCCGCCGTGATCTTTCAAGCACTAGATAAGACTACGCCGTTAGCTTTCTCTCCCACCTAATTGCTGCCAAGAGAGGCAGGTGGGTTACGCAAGCACGTTAGAATGAGCCTGAACGCATTTGTGATGCATTTTGACTTCACGATGGAGACGTAACAAGCATGCATGCAGAGCCGCAGGGCTGTACCAATGAGACTGAGATTCGCCGGTTACTGATTGAGGGCGAGTAAGCATTGGTCACACTGCTCACCCCTGTTACCTTGTCTGGCTTCACTAGAGAAGAAGCTGCCCTAGGTAATATGGCTTTTTCTAGTTGTACAAGCAGCCGCATGATTGGAAAGTTAGCAAAGAAAGGACTTAGCACATGGAGCCACTAAGCAATCGTGGCAGTCAGCGCTTAGGCGATGCCCTAGGTCGGTCAATTTCCAAAGATGCAAAGCTTTCCATCATTAGCGCACGGTTTAGCGTATTTGCCTATGGGGAGCTTAAAGAAGAACTCTCCCAAATTGACGAGCTGCGTTTCCTGTTTAGCGAGCCTACTTTCATCAAAAAAATGGCTGATAAGAAGGAGCCGCGCGAGTTCGAGGTTGAACGTCGATCACGCGAGATCGGAGTTGGCGGTTCCGACCTAGAGTTGACCCTACGTAACAACCTTAATCAGCGAGCTTTGGCGCGCGAGTGCGCACAGTGGGTCCGCAGCAAGGGGATCTTTAAGTCAGCTAAACGCACTAAATCAATCCAAACAGGCGGTATTTACATAGTTGAAAACCCGTCTTCTGAGGATGATCATGCATTCATGGGCTCAGCTGCTCATTTCACCCAAGAAGGTTTGGGATATGAACACCGCCCCGACACCATGACCATCATAAACCACATAGAAGAAAAGGAACTAATAACAGGGTTTAAATCCAAATTTGATTCTGTCTGGAATGATCCTGAACAGGTAGAGGAGGTTACCAAACAGGTAGCTGCGCAGATAGAGACGCTTTACCGCGAAAATCCGCCTGAGTTCATTTATTTCCTGACTCTTTATCATCTCTTCCGTGACTTTATGGAGGATAATGAAGATAACGGTATTCGCCCTGGCCTCAAATTTGAGGAATCCGTGGTGTGGAATAAGCTCTATGACTTCCAAAAAGACGCAGTGGTTGGCGCGATTCGCAAACTTGAGAAATATAAAGGGTGCATCATTGCCGATTCCGTAGGCCTAGGGAAAACCTACGAAGCACTTGCAATCATGAAGTACTATCAGGAACGCAATGACCGCATTTTGGTCTTATGCCCTAAACGTCTACGCGATAACTGGACCACGTGGACACAACAAAATGATGACCGAAACCCTCTAGCTGACGACCGTCTATCCTATACAGTTCTAAACCATACTGACCTGTCACGTAATGAAGGTCAAAGTGGTGAGGTGGACCTTTCCCATCTACGGTGGGGGAACTTCGATCTGCTCGTCATTGATGAGAGCCACAACTTCCGTAACAAAACTACCAAAGCCAAAAAGAGTGACCGCTATACACGTTTAATTGAGGATGTAATTAAGGCCGGTGGGCGCACCAAGGTGCTGATGCTTTCGGCTACACCTGTTAATAATCGCTTACTTGATCTACGCAACCAGATCGAGCTCATCACTGAGCAAGATGACACATACTTGGATGAAACTGATGGCATACCTTCGATCACACAGGTAACAACTTCAGCACAGAAATGTTTTAACGACTGGAGTAAGCGCGAAGAGTCCGAGCGCTCAACCGAAAGTTTTGTTAACGCAGTAAATGCCGATTATTTTAAGTTACTTGACGTGCTCACTATTGCGCGTAGCCGCAAACACATCACCAAATACTACAGCGCCCAGACTGGTACTTTCCCTAAACGACGAAAACCTCTCTCTTTCACTACACCTATTGACCTAAAGGGTAAACTACCGGAAATTTCTCATCTCAACGATGAGATCGCAAAATTAAAGTTTGCCCAATATCAACTACTGAGCTATGTACATCCAGCTTTTCGTGGTGGATATGAAAAATTGTATGGCGATACTTGGGGTAAAGATTTCAACAGCCAAGTAGCCCGCACAAATGCCATGGCTAACCTCATACGTGTAAATATACTCAAACGTATGGAGTCTTCAGTTAACAGCTTCCGTATCACATTGCAGGGTATCCTTGAGAGATGCATTGGTTTGCGCGAGCAACTGAACAAGCAGGTACGCACAACAGGTTTCAGTATTGAAGATTTTGCGGCAGACCTTGAAGATGATGACGCAGAAGAGCTGGAAGCTGGCAGCAAGGTAGAAGTTGACCTGCGCCATGTCGACCACATACGGTTAGGTGACGATTTAGATTCAGACATCTCAATCCTTACCAAATTACTTGAATATGCTGAAGCTATTACACCTGAGCGTGACGCTAAGCTAGAAAAATTGCATGACTTCATCACACAGAAAGTTACTTCTCCTTATAACCCTGGTAACCGTAAAGTCCTTGTTTTTACTGCCTTTGCAGACACAGCGGATTATCTTTTTGAGCAGCTGGCGCCGCGATTAAAGAAAGAACTTGGGTTGGAGTGCGCTGAAGTTGCTGGTAGTTCTAACCGCACATATTCCCTGAAACTGCGTAAAACGTCATTTGAAAATATCCTGGCTAGATTCTCCCCTGTTTCTAAGGATTTGCCACAGGAAGAACGTGCCCGTGGTGAGATAGATATTATTTTTGCCACTGACTGTATTTCTGAAGGTCAAAATCTGCAGGATTGTGACTGTGTTGTCAATTATGACATTCACTGGAACCCAGTAAGGATTATCCAGCGTTTTGGGCGTATCGACCGCTTGGGCTCTACTAACGAGCAAATTCAGCTCGTTAACTTCTGGCCTGACGTTTCCCTTGATGACTACATTAATCTGGAAAACCGAGTAAAAGGCCGAATGGCTCTACTGGATGCATCTGCCACTGGCGAGGAAAACATGTTGGAATCTAAGCGCGATGATATGAATGATCTTATCTATCGCCGTAAACAACTCCAACAGTTGCAAAGTGAAGTACTTGATCTTGAAGATATCAAGGGTGGTATCTCTATCACCGACTTTGCCTTTGATGACTTCCGCGTTGAATTACAGCGCTATGCCAAGGATCATCCTGGGCTTCTTGAAAATTCACCTCTTGGTTTACATGCGGTAGCACCGATCCCTGATAACCTGCGGGGAGATCTTAAACCTGGCGTTGTATTTTGTCTAAAACAAAATGACGAGACACACAACCCTAAAGACACTAACCCTGTTTTCCCATACTATGTGGTTTACGTGTCTGTTGATGGCGAAGTAATAACTAAGCATATCCATCCTAAACAGGCTCTTGATATTATGCGGGCCGCTTGCTCTGGGCACAACGAACCAATTTCCAAACTGTGTAAGCAGTTCAATAGGGAAACTAAAGACGGCGAAAAAATGGATACCTATACCGCTCTTCTTGATAATGTGGTTGAAACTATCACTGGTATTCAACAGGATAAGGGCATTGATAGCTTATTTACCCCCGGTGAGGTGGGCACTAGCTTGAGCATGGGCTCCAACGACTACTGCCTAGTGAGTTTTGCGGTAATTCGATGAGCACTGTCAACTGGAACAGCGTCTTTAAACTACCAAAATCTGCCCTTCAGGATGATCGCGCGATTCATAAGGACAAGCTAAATAAAGCGGGAAATCTCACCTCAGCTGATAAAAAGAGTCTTAAGAAGATGAACAGTCTGAGGTTGTTCGCTACTGTTCAGGAGTCATCCACTAGAATTTTCGCCTCAGTTGATGAAGAACGTGACATCCGTTGCATCATTTTCTTGCGTTGCGAAATGCAAGATTCTGAAGCTTATGCAGAAGTAGCTAGGGTCTTACACAAGTGTTTCCCTAACCCAACAGTGATTCTATTTGAGGGATCCGATCAGCTTTGTATTTCTGTTTCCATCACACGCAAAAATCTAGCTGAGGCTGGAACAACCGTGATCGAAACTGTGACTTCAACAGGTCCCGTCCGTATCGAAGATCAGTCACGTAAGCCATTTTTTGATTCTTTAGCTTTCAGTGAGCTACCTCAGGAGAACCTGTATGTATTTTTAGAGGCCATAGCTTGGCGCATTAAACTCTCCCAGGCGATTGAGGCTGTAGGTTTTTTCCCTGTATGTCCTACCTGTAAACGCTCTACAATGACAAGCTTGCTGGATAAACAGGGAAGCCTCAGTAGCCATATTAGAAGTATCAGCAGGCAGCAGAGCGCCAGAGACTTAACGCTGAACGAATCTTCCAAGCTACGTATAGATAAGAAGCGGCTGCAAAAACAGCTTGACACCACGGTTGAGGCGATAAAGGAACTTTGCAATGACTGATATTGAAAAGATGAATCTGGAATCAAAGGACCTCGTTGCTGAGCGTATCGAGCAGCTGAAATCCTTGTTCCCTGAGATCAGCACGGAAGACTCTATTGATTTTGACAAGTTGCGCTTGATTTTGGGCGATGAGATTGAAACTGAGCAGGAGCGCTATGCCTTTACCTGGCCAGGCAAAGCAGCAGCAATCCGTCAATCACAAACTGTAAGCACTGCTGCTCTACGTCCTCGCGTTGATAAGAGTCGTGGACGCGACGGTAAGGATGGCAGTTTCGACTCTGACAACATTTACATTGAGGGTGACAACCTTGAGGTGTTGAAGCTGCTCCAACGTGGATACTACGGCAAGATCAAAATGATCTACATTGACCCGCCTTACAACACGGGTCACGATTTTGTTTACAAGGACAAGTTTGGCGACACTATCGCTAACTATAAGGAGCAAGCCGGATTGGCTGGCCAGTCTAACGCCGACACTAGTGGACGCTACCACTCTGACTGGTGCTCCATGATGTATCCGCGTCTACGTCTAGCCCGTGAGCTCCTAACTGACGACGGCGTAATCTTCATCAGCATTGATGACAACGAGAGTCGTAATTTACGAATCCTTTGCGATGAAGTATTTGGTGAGATATGTTTCGTCGGCGACATCGCATGGCAAAAAACTTATTCTCCAAGAAACGACTCGAAGGGGATTCCCACAGTCGTAGAACACATTATTGTCTATTCAAAACAACCAGGATGGATTCCACAACGACTACCACGTACCGCTGCAATGGATGCAGGATACGGAGCACCTGATGACGACTCCAAACTGTGGACGTCTGGCGACCCATCTGCTCCTGGCGCGGTTACTCACCAAGGTATGGTGTACGGCATACAGCATCCCTTTACAGGCCAAATATTTTATCCTCCAATATCTTCATGCTGGCGGATAGGGCAATCGGAGCTGCTTGAGATTCTCTGCCAGTGGGCCCCCTATGAGCTGCGCGATCTGCATGATGAGATTAAACGAGCAGAGGTCTGCGGAATCTCCCCTTCTGATGTGCGCATTGGAGTGCAGGGGATTGTCTTATCCATATCTGAGGACGAGGCTGCAGCGCTTGCCCGCAAGCGCTATAACAAAGGGTCATGGCCACTCATGTATTTCACTGCAAACGGCATGGGAGGAATGCGGCGTAAACGTTATCTTGATGAATCACGTGGCCGTGTGGTTGATAATCTCTGGCTTCACTCTGAAGTTGGACACACGGATGAGGCTAAGAAAGGTATCAAAAAATTATTTGATGGTTTGGCTCCTTTCGATACACCAAAACCTGTGCGTTTACTTGAACGGATCCTAAGTATTGCAAGCACGCCAGATTCAATAGTGCTCGATTTCTTCTCAGGCTCTGCAACAATGGCAGAAGCAGTTATTCGTAAAAATGCAGAAGATGACGGTAGCCGTAACTTTATATTGGTTCAAATTCCAGAGAAAGCATCAGGTAACTGGGGAACCCTATGCGAGGTTGGCGAAGAGCGTATTCGCCGTGCCGGCGACAAGATTAAAGCTGAGTTTGAGCAAGAAAGTTCTCAACTAAAGCTAGACGAAGAGCCAAAAACTCTGCCAGATATTGGTTTCCGGGTATTCTCCTTAGATGACTCAGGCATTGAAAAACCCGAACCTGGCCAGCTCATGCTTGACGTAGTCAAACCTGACCGCTCAGAGCTAGACATCGTTTTTGAAATGATGCTCAAGTGGGGGCTTGAACTAACACATCCAGTTGAGAAAACCCAGGCAGCCGGCTACCCCATCTGGTCGGTAGCCTGCGACGAGCTTATCTGCTGCATGTCTCCTGGACTCACCAGCGAGGCGGTAGAGGCTATCGCCGCCATGGAACCTCGACGTGTACTAATCCTCGATTCCATCCTCAGCGACACCCTCAAACTCAACACCATACAAACCTTCAAACATGCAAGTGAACGTATGGGCTATGAGATTGAGCTACGAACGGTATAGGCATGGCAGCGTTAGAGTTCAAATTCTCCTCAGACCAGCGCCACCAGCTAGAGGCTATAGAGGCCACTTGTAACCTCTTTTCAGGGCAACAATTTATCGCTAGTCGATTCTCTGTTATGCCTGATTTTAAAAACAGGACCATGTTTGACCAACTTACGATTGGACATGGTAACGACATCTCTATACCGCACAACCAGCTACTTAGTAACCTACATGCGGTACAGGAAGAAGGATGCCTCCCTGCAACTGAAGAGTTAACCGGCGGACGCCTGCACGATTTCACCATTGAGATGGAAACCGGCACAGGCAAAACCTACGTTTACATTCGCTCTATTTACGAGCTCAACCGCCGCTACGGTATCACCAAATTCGTGATCGTAGTGCCCAGCATCGCTGTACGCGAGGGTGTGCTTAAAAGTTTTCAAACTATGCGTAAGCACTTTGAGACACTCTATGACCACACTCCCCTGGATTACTTTGTCTATGACTCCAAAGACATGGGACCAGTAGGTAACTTTGCCACCTCCAGTTCTATCCAGGTAATGATCATCAACATTGATGCTTTCAATAAAGGACTTGAAAAGGACGGCAGTGCTAAGGAAGGTAACCTCTTCCACCGTAACAGTGAAAAACTTGTGGGAGGCTACAGTCCACGTGAACTGATCAGTAACTGCAAGCCCATCGTGATCATTGATGAGCCTCAAAGCGTTGACAACACTAAACAAGCCAAGGCTGCCATCCAGAGCCTAAACCCGTTGTTTGTGCTGCGCTACTCTGCTACCCACAAACAGACCTACAACATGATCTACCGGCTCACCCCAGTGGATGCTTTTGATTATCACCTGGTTAAAGGCATATGTGTAGATTCTTTACGCACTGAAGCCAATTTTAACGGAGCCTACGTCAGGCTTGACTCTGTTAAAGCAAACCCGTTCTCTGCAAGACTCACCATTGATGTGCGTCAAAAAGACGGTACTCAAAAACGCAAGGCTGTCACAGTCCGGCAGGGTGCAGATCTGTTCCAAAAAAGCGGCGATAACACTGACTACGAAAATGGTTGGGTTGTATTAAACATCGGCACGGCTGAAGGTAATGAATTCGTTGAGTTCCAAAATGGTGAGCAGCTTGAGCTAGGTGAAGTAGTTGGTGACGTAAACGAAGAGATCGTTAAACGCGCTCAGATTCGCCGCACTATTGAGAACCACTTGGCCCGCCAATTTGAGCTGTGGCCACGTGGCGTGAAAGTACTAAGCCTGTTCTTCATTGATCGTGTTGATCGTTACCGTCTCTATGAGCCAGAAGTTCACGGGGGCCTATACGCTCAAATGTTTGAGCAAGAGTATGCAGATGCCTTGAACTCGCGAGCACCTCGTCGTATAGCTAAAATAGCCGGAGTAGCTAAGGGCACTTGGCTTGAGTGCTTTGAGGCAGTAGGTGCACCGCTAGTTAGAGACCCACACGCCGTCCACCAGGGCTACTTTGCCAAAGACAAGAAGGGAAACTTCAAAGACTCTCGCGGCACCGCTGGCACTAAGGATGACGAGGGTGCTTTCGAACTAATCATGCAGAAGAAGGAAACTCTTATTTCCTTCCCTGACGGCAGAGATGAAGACAAAAATGTCTCATTCCTCTTTAGCCACTCTGCGCTTAAAGAAGGTTGGGACAACCCTAATGTTTTCCAGATCTGCACCCTGGTAGAAACCAAAGACATCCTCACCAAACGCCAAAAGATTGGCCGTGGCCTGCGCCTATGCGTAAACCAAAACGGCGAACGCGTATATGATTCTGACGCAAATGTACTCACGGTTATCGCAAATGAAAGCTACGATGATTTTGCCAACGGTTTGCAGAAAGAGTTGGAGGCTGAAAACTTCAAGTTTGGCATTATCACGCCCGAAAGTTTCACCAAGGTAACCATCGAAAATGAGCTTGGCGTTGAAGAACGCCTAGGCTACGAAAAATCGAAACAGATTTACAACCACTTAGCCAGCATCGCCATGATCGACGCCAAGGGTGCAGTGACACCTGAACTCAAGGCTGCTGCTGAAGAAGGCAAGATTGAGCTACCGCTTGAACTTGAACCCGCCAAGGAACAGATTCAAGTAATCATCCTTCACAAGGCTCAAAAGCTACAGGTACGGGATAAATCTAAGGAAGTTTACGTCGAGCTACAAAAAGACGTCACACTCTCCCCTGCTTTCCAGGCTTTGTGGGAGCGTATCCGTCAACGCACCCGTTTCCAGGTAGATGTTGATTCAAACAAGCTCGTAGCAGAGGCTATCGAGGCGGTAAACACCATGCTGCCTGTACGCCCACCACAGGTGACCAGCGAACGTGCATCGTTAAGTCTTGACGATGCTGGAGTGCTGGCTAAAGGAACTGAAACCTCCATGGTTAATGTTTCCGGTAACCCAGAGTATGACCTACCTGACCCAATCGCACAGCTGCAAGACGCCGTCGGCCTTACCCGCGCAACCCTTAAGGAGATCCTAGAAGGATGCAGCCGCTTTGAAGAGTTCAAAGTTGATCCTGCAACATTCCTGGCGCAAGTAGGGGCCAAGATCAACAAGGTGAAAAACAACCTCATAGCTGAAGGCATCGAGTATGTAAAACTGCCTGAAGATGAGTGGTACACCATGCGTGAGCTTGAGCTAGACGACTACACGGCCTATCTAGGCCAGAATGCTTGGCAACCAGAAAACATAGACAAATCCTTGTACAACTACATTGTCTATGACTCTGCTGGCGTTGAACGGGCCTTCGCACAGGCACTAGATAAGCAGGAGGAAGTACTGGTATTTGCCAAACTGCCTGCAAGCTTCAAAATTGATACGCCACTTGGCAGTTACAACCCCGACTGGGCCTATGTGGAAGACTCCGGGGATGAACGCCACGTGTACTTTGTAACCGAAACTAAGGGCGGCCAGGATGGTGAGCCTTCACTGCGTGAAGCTGAGAAGCTCAAAGTTGGCTGCGCTAAAAAGCACTTCGAGGCTTTAGACCTTGGCAACAACTTCCATTACAACGTACGCACAACCTACCAGTACGATTCAGCAGAAGCTTAGCTAATGCAGAAAGCCTAGTTAACAGCTCAGCTCTGGGCGCTCGCTTAAGCCAGACTCGCTGGAATTTATGAGCGCTCAGAGTCTGGCGCCAGCTCTACCCAGTTGGCCAATATGCCGCCGGCTGGGTCTTTGAAGGCCGCCAGCAGATCTTTGAATCTCATGCCGGCCAGATGCGAGAACTGGTTGAGCTCGTAGTGGTCAGGAAAGATGGTACGCAGCTGCATTGGTACGGGCTTACCGTCTCTGGTCAGGCGCCCGCTGATCAGCGAGAGCTGCTCAAAGCCCCAGTGCGGATCCACGCTTTGGGCGCTTGCAGGCACCCGGATCGCCTCCCAGCCCTTGTAAAAGCGCGCTTCGCGGCCGATACGCAGCACCGCCCAGTTAAGCATGAGTCCGCTGTAGTCGCTGATCATGGTGGGAACGCGAGCCTCGGCGTACTCGCTTTCGCCGTAAAAAGCTTGGGCGTGTTCACCGCTGGTGTTCCACACGTGCTGCCAGCTGCGTCCACAATCCCAGGTCAGCGATAGTGCGTCGGCGTCACGGAGCCGAATCTGCGCCCCTGCCGTCTCCGCGAAGTGAAACAGCTCAGCAACTTGCCACCACATTATTCTGACCTCCCAGTCAAAATCCCCAGCTCAAGGCATTCAATAGCACTCAGCACAACGTCTCCGGCTAGAAACTGCACCTGGCGCGCACCGCCGGGCAGATCAAAGTAGGGCACGTTAATGCCGGTGCGAATCGAGCATCCCTGCGGCAGCTGTTTGATTTCGTAGCTGTAGTAGGGGTCGTTTAGGGCGAATATGTCCAGTGAGCGATACTCAAAGTAGGTGGGTCGCTCCCCGACGGGCCGGTGCCACAGGTATTTGCCGTCCGGGTAGCCCACGCGATCCACGTACGGCCCGTAGAGCTGCAGGTAGTCCGCCAGATTCGTAAACACCTGCACGGTAGAGCGGTCCATGCGGGCTAGCACCTGGTCACTGTCAGGTAGGAAGCGAATAATCATGTCCCCACGGAAACTGGGGTCATGCACTTTCGGTACATCCTGGGCACCCATCTTCCCCTCCTTAGGTTTATAACTAGCGTAAGTCTATGCCTGCTTTTGCTCACGACGGCGCAGTTCGCCCTGTAAAATGGGCTTTCAGAAGAAACGAGGCCGCCCATGACAAGTCGCAGCACTAACAGCTCTAGCCATGACAACACAGCTATCACGCACAACACTGAAGTAAAAGCCAGGAACCGCGCCCCTGAAGAAAAGCTCGCTTTCGTCGATGCAGCTTTAGCTGTAGCTGGCCATGAGATTACCGATCCGGTTATGCGCGATCTTCTGGAACGTGTAATTCGTAACGAAATCACCGCTGACCAGGCGATGGCAGTTGCCCGCCACTATGTTCAAGACTGATGGCACGCAAAGTTTTTCGCACCTGGGAGGATTACTTCATCCCTGGAACCTCGGTGTTGCGTAATAAGTTCATCACTCCTGGAAATCCGTACGGAGAACCTGATCCAGACAAGCTTAGAGTTTTAGAAGAACTTAGATCTGGACTTAGAATTAACGAATTAAATGAGCACCCAATCGAAGGCAACTTCGATTACGCCCACATGAAGGCAATTCACCACCATATTTTCCAAGATATCTATGAGTGGGCAGGCCAGGAGCGGGTTGCTCCCCTGGGCACGTTCATGGTCAAGTCTGGCCCGGACATTGTCCATTACCCGTTGGGAGATCCGGCTGCGCCGCAAATGTCTTACCAGTACTATCCAGCAGGCCCAGCCTTAGGGCAGGCAGCCAATGAGCAATACCGCAGGCTCAGCAAAATGGATTTGTTGCGCGGTTTGGATCATGAAACTTTCGTGACAGAGCTGGCTGAAATTTGGGGCGAGTTGAACGTGATCCACAGTTTCCGCGAGGGCAATACACGCACGCAGTTCGTGTTTTTCTCCCAGCTGTCTGAGCAAGCCGGTTGGAAGCTTGATCCTGCGCTTTTTGCGCCAGGCACACCTGGACGTGACGAATTCGTGGCGGCACGTTTCTACAGTCAGGCAACTGGCAGCAACCAGCGCTTAGCTGCAGCTTTGCGTCCTGCTATCGTGTCTTTAGAACAAGGCCGGAAATTAAAACCTAAAACCTTAATAACCAAAAGTGATTTAGTAACTAAAATTGAACAACGAGGTAAAGAAGCCGCAGCAAACCACAAAAAAGAAACTCAACAGACAATCAGAAGACATAAAATCAGGTAGCTATTAGTAGCTTCCTGTTATCCATCAAACCTGCGAGTGAATTGCCTAGTCTTCACCCTGTAGGCAGTATTACAGAAGGCTAATTTCAGTCAAGGTTAGGGGTAACTCCCACCCCAATCTAGAAAAACGCACAAACCAGTCGGGTACTAGTCCAGTTGCACGCATTCCAAATCCGCCCAACATCATGATTGTCATGATCCGGCAACCTTAGACAGCCTGGCTCCACTCATAACGATAGCTACACATCCTTCAGATTGGCCATATTGGCTCCGGCTATCAGTCACACCCGTCTAACCACCGTGATGAGGTTTTCTTTTCCAGTTTTAGCACCCATCATTAGAGGCTTTTCTCCAATTTTCTCAGCATGTTTCAAGCTCTTTGACCGACAGCCCCTGCTTACTAGCTCAGCTTTTTCTGCAAAAAGGCTTAAGTTGCTCTACTAACACCGGCCCTGGGACGCTCATAGAAAGCCGTGTCTATAAACACAAAAAGTGTCTCGCAACTAGCACCCTCCAAAACCACATATTCAGCCTGGGACAGCCACCGTATTTGCTAGAACCAGCCAACATCCTTGGCGAACAGGGAAGTAACCAAAGTGGTACAGATACGGCGGGCGTAGGTAGTGAAACGTTTGTACTCATGCACTAGGTAGCATTATTGAAAAAGGGTTTTTGGAAAGAACAGGCGTAGCACGGCAGAAAGTTTAGAGATACCTCCGCTCGCAGCAATCTGGTAGGCCTTGCTGGTCAGAGTCTCTTTCTCGACGACTTGCTTTAACGCTGGAAAACATAGCTTCTCTGGGAGCATCATCTATAGTGAACAGTGTTCATTATGTCGGAAAGGCTGGCCGTATAGGTGAATTCGAGCGCACCAGACAAGACTCTTGTACCCTCAAACAAGGGTCCTGTCCTCCCATATGAAAGCCCTGCCAACCTAGATAAGACTCCCTCCCGCCTAAACAAAAGTCTTGTCAGCAAGGAAAAAATCGTTGAGGCCGCCTTCGCAATTGGCGCTAAGCGGGGCTTGATCGGTATTTCTGCCCGCTCTGTGGCGCGTGACGCGGGTGTTTCCGTGGGCTATCTGTACAAGCTTTTTCCCTCCAAAAGCGACATTATGGTAGCCGCTGCCGAGCGTTACTTTGAGCGCACTTTGTATAAGCAGCTGTGCCGTATTGAGCCCGGCCAGGATTATGTGGATTACTGCCAAAAACTGTGGGAATGCACCGTCACCACTTTGGAGGTGTTTCGCCGCGACTGGCTGCGCGGGAGCTAGGACCTGCCCAAACCCGATCTCCTAGCCGCCCAGATCCGTATGGCTAGTTTCCTCTCCCACGCCAGGAGCGCGCTTGAGCAGGTAGCCAGCCAGGATGAGCGTATCGCCTGGGATCTACTGCCGCCCGACAGCAACGTCGTCGGGGTTGTGGAGTTCACCCTGCGTTCCCTGCTCAGCTCACTTAGAAGCCAGCAAAAGCACGACGCCGACTGCGCGCTACTGCTGGCTTTCTTGCGTCAAGGGCTTTACCCCATAGTCGACACCGCCAACGTTTACGTCAATGAGCGTGGTGTGGGCCGTGGTATGCGCGCCTCAACCAAGGCTCGCAAGGATATTTTCCTAGAGACCAAGATCTGGCCTTGCTTCTACCAGAGCGAGACCGCTGTAGACGAGACGCTTGAGCGCCTGGACACCAACTACATTGACCTGCTGCTCCTGCACCAGTACGCAGGCGACATCAAGGCCGGTTACCGTCACCTCGAAGAGGCTTACAAGGCCGGTAAAGTACGCGCCAGCGGCAATGACTCGATTATGAGCGAGCCGGTTGTGGTCGAGCTTGCTGAAAAGTATGGCAAGTCCCCGGCGCAGATTATTCTGCGTTGGCACGTGCAGGAGGGCCACTCCATCGTCCCGGGCTCCAAGACCCCCTCGCACATTGCTCAGAACATTGACCTATTTGACTTTGAGCTAACCGACGAGGATATGGCACAGATCGCCACCCTGGATAAGGGTGATCCCATCTTCCACCGCACCCCTGCCGTCGCGGAGTTCTTCGCCACTCACATCCCTGACGTTGACGGCGAGAAGTAAAGACACCCTCTAGCCGCGAGCTGCCGCTAGTTACATAAGCTGTCTCCTTTGGCGTATGAACGACGTCGCCCTGTACGCAAGTGCCGGGCGGCGTCGTTTTTCCTACTAAACACAGCGGAAACTGGCCGTATAGCGCCCTAAAAGCTGCGGCCTGTGTGGGATAATTTCTCTCGCAGGACGCAGCTGGTTACTACCCTGGTGGCGTCGCGCCTGCTTGGAGGAAAAATGCGCGCTTTCGAAGAGTCCCAGGCGGCGCCGTCGCCAATTACCTCGCAGCGTGCCGCCCCGCAGAGTGCCGCCCGCACCCAAAAACCCCAGACCATTGAGGTGCGCGGAGCGCGCGTGCACAATCTGAAGAACCTAGACGTTGATGTTCCGCTAAATAAAATCGTTGGTATTGCTGGCGTATCTGGCTCAGGTAAATCCTCCCTGGCCCTGGGGGTTCTCTATGCGGAAGGCTCGCGCCGCTACCTGGAGTCACTGTCCACCTACACGCGCCGGCGCATGAGCCAAGCCCAACGCTCTGACGTGAGCGAAGTGCGTTACGTACCGGCGTCGTTGGCGCTGCGGCAAAGGCCGGGCGTGCCCGGAATCCGCAGTACTTTCGGAACCATGACTGAGCTAGCCAACAGTCTGCGACTGATGTTTTCGCGCCTAGCCCACCACCGCTGCCCTAACGGGCACTACGTTGAGCCCTCATTCGACGTCGCCCGCATGACTGAAATTACCTGCCCCACCTGCGGCGTAAAATTTTATGGCCCTGGCGCTGAGGACCTGGCGTTTAACTCACGCGGAGCCTGCCAAACTTGCTCGGGCACAGGCCTGACCCGCAGCGTGAATGTTGCGGCGCTGGTGCCGGACCAGAACCTGAGCATTGATCAGGGCGCCGTCGTAGTGTGGGGCACGCTGATGTGGGCCCTGATGAAAGACGTGTGCCGCGAGATGGGTGTGCGCACCGATGTGCCATTCAAGGAGCTAACTGAGGCGGAGCAGGAGATTGTTTACCACGGCCCGGCGCTAAAAAAGCACATTATTTACGTAAATCCTAAAACTAACCAGTCGGCCGAAATGGATTTCACCTATTACAACGCCATTTATACGGTCGAAAATGCGCTTTCTAAAGTTAAAGATGAAAAGGGCATGAAGCGCCTGGAGCGTTTCTTAAAAGAGGACACTTGCCCTAAGTGTCACGGCACCCGTATGTCTGAAGCCACCCGGGCGCCCCGGTTGCGCGGTATTGGTCTGGACACGGCCTCGCAAATGACCCTGTCTGAGCTGATGGGGTGGGTTGAGGGGGTGCCCGACTCACTGCCGCCGATGCTGCGTCCCATGTCCCAAAATATTTGTGAGGCTTTCTTTGACACCGCCCAACGTTTGCTTGACCTGGGGCTGGGCTACTTGGCGTTGGATCGTGCGGCGTCCACGCTTTCTACCGGTGAGCGCCAACGCGTGCAGCTAGCGCGGGCGGTGCGTAACCGTACCACGGGCGTACTGTATGTGCTTGATGAGCCTTCGATTGGCTTACACCCGCATAATCTCAAGGGTTTGACGGGGGTGATGGATGATCTGTTGGCGGATGGCAACTCGGTGATTTTGGTTGACCACGACACTCAGGTGCTCACCCACAGTGATTACCTCATTGAGATGGGGCCCGGCGCTGGTTCCGACGGCGGCACGGTGGTTTGCCAGGGTACGGTTGCGCAGGTCATGGACGATTCTGCGTCGATTATTGGGCCGTATCTGAGGCAGCAGAACCAGCCCAAGCCGGCACGGGCGGATCTTTTTGAGCACGGCAGTATCCGCCTAGTCACGGACGCGATCCACACGGTGCAGCCACTTGAGGTGGATATTCCCCAGGGACGACTCACAGTGGTGACTGGGGTTTCGGGCTCAGGTAAAACCACCATGGTGCTTGAGAGCCTGATCCCGGCTCTGCAGGCGCGAATTGCTGGTCAGGAGCTGCCGGGGCATGTGCGCTGCCTGAAGGCACCGGGTATTGGCCGGGTTATGCTCATTGACGCCACCCCGATTGGTATTAATGTGCGCTCGACTGTGGCCACCTATGCGGGGGTGCATGATGAGTTGCGTAAGCATTTCGCCAGGTCCGAAGCGGCTAAGCAGTATGGAGCCAAACTTGCCGCTGAGGTCGGCTCAAAATCTGGCCGCCACCGTGGGCTTACGGCTGGCGCGTTTTCTTATAACACTGGTTCTTTGCGTTGCGACACTTGTGACGGCACTGGACAGATATCCCTTGACGTGCAGTTTCTTCCCGACGTCGAGATTTGCTGCCCCGATTGTCGCGGCTGCCGTTATGGGCGTGCGGCTCACGAAATTAGGTGCTTTTTTGACGACGGCGCCGCCTACAGCCTGCCTGACCTGATGGCTATGAGTGTGGATGAGGCTTTGACTGTTTGCGCGGGCCTTAGCCGGGTGAGCAAGAAATTGCAGGTGCTGCACGATTTGGGTTTGGGCTATTTGACGCTTGGCGAGCAGACACCGGGGCTTTCTGGTGGCGAGGCACAGCGGTTAAAGCTTGCCAGTGAGATGGGCCGGGGCCAGGGCGATTCGGTGTTTGTGTTTGATGAACCCACTATTGGCCTGCACCCAAAGGATGTGCAGACCCTAATGGGAGTGTTTGCCAGTTTGATTACTAAAGGCGCCACCGTGGTGGTTATTGAACATGATCTAGACGTAATCCGCAGCGCAGACTATGTGGTGGATATGGGCCCTGGCGGAGGTTTGGCCGGTGGCCAGGTGGTAGCCACCGGCTCCCCCGCTCAAATCAAAGCCTGCCCCACAAGCCTCACCGGCAAATTCATCTAGACACAGCTTCCATCAGCCCAACCACTATGCCTTTATGTGTTACTAGATTTAGCAAATATTGAATCACCAAGCTGTATCGCCGCGTTCACAACATCAATAAACGATATGGCAGATGCATATGGTGTTAATTTCGTATACTCACTCCACACAGACAACATAGTTTCAGAAGCTCTAATCTCTTCCAACCTATACTTGTAGTCGGCAACGCTAGACGAGGAACCCCGTTTTATTGCCGTCGCAGTTAGAGCTTGCTTTACCTGAACAAAATCAATATCTTCGTTATAAAGTTTCAGGAATGCATAAATATCATAGAAATCCCTACCACGCGTATTGGCTACACCCCTGACAACAACGGTTTCAAATTTCTCAGCCAGTATCGTCGCCACAGGATAAGACAACACATTGATTGCTCCATCTTCAAACATCATCGGATATGGGTATTCGATTTGTTTTGGAACTATAGAGTCACCTGTTGTGATGTCTACTTTTACAGGCGCGTTCATTCTTCCGTATCTCACCCGAACATGGGCACGCCAGTTCGCATATTCATCATCGGTTCGAATAGGCTCGATACGTTCAAAAACATACTCCATCTCATCACCAACATCGACACCACAAATATCTTTTATCGCACGCTCAATATTTGCGCGATCCAGTGACATGCCAACTACAGTCGTATCCATATCCATCGTAGTACGTAGGGAAACACCAATCATCGACGCAATTAGCAGTCCACCTTTGAGAACAAATTTCTCAGCATAGGGACTTTTCTCAAGACGAAGCAACAAATGTTCAAATAGATACATTTGCAGTAGCTCCTGAGGTCTAAGCCCGGCTCTTTTTGCAACAGATCGAATCTTGCCTCTAAGGCTCGCATCATTGCGAATAGTTACCAATTACAACACCTCCAGGTATACCTGTAACTCGCGCCTTACTCCGAGCGCTTCACACATGCGCGCCAACTCATGAAGATCTTTCTCACGGCTATTGAAGTATCCACCAATAGCGTCACGCACAAGTTGAGCATCAACACCAGCCAGCTTCCTTTGCCTAATCAGGTCAGCGATCGAACGCTCAGAGTTATAGCACCTGACCCTATTACCTGACGGCGTCATAATATCTGTTGCGCCAAGCTCGTAAATACCAGGGCGAACCCAGTGAATCTGAATGCCTGGGAACTCCTCAATCAGCCTGACCGGGTTATACCCCCTAGGTACGGTCACGGACTGCACTGTCGGAAGCCTGTCTGATAATCCATTTAGATACAACGCGCTGTTATGCGAAAAAATACACCTACGCCAACGCGTCCCAATCACAAGAAAGTCATCTTCGAAAACATCAGGCGTGCAGTAGATACCGCGTGAAATCCTATCAATAAGGCCTGCTTCACTCGCATAAGAGATAAGTCCCGCAGAAAATCCAGCACCCTTCAGCTGCGAAGAGTAAGCCACCCCACCCTCGGCGTCGATGTAACTTACAAGCTCGTCAAGCATCAAAGTAGACACCTCCTCTACAACAGACGTTCATACAGCGTTATACAGCTATTGATGTATAAACGTCTATCAAGGGACAGCATCCCTCCCGCAAAGCGCACACACGCGGCCCCAAACACACAAGTATGGGTAGTTCTATGAGTACGCATTAAGGCCGCGTAGATCATCGAGCAGGCCAGGCCCGGAAACGTTTACCAGGGATTTTGGAATGTTAAGGTGGCACTACTTATCGTAAAATCGAGTAGAACTCAAGCGAAGCAGGCAATCAGATGGACACCTGCAAAAGCGCTGACAGCGTCGTTTTCACCGACGAAGACATAGAACAGTGGGCGCTAGAAGCAGAATCAGATACGAGTTACGCAGGCAAACACCTTGGCCCTTCAATTGCCGGTAAACCTATAAGCTCATTTGCAACCAAACAAACTTCTAATTAAACCTTACAACGTAGTCAACAAGCTGAAATTACAGCTTATTATGTACATGCTGCATTAATTATTTAAACAATCAGAATACACTGAAAACAAAAGCGTGGGGACACCAGACTCCTGGCGTCCCCACAAACAAGCTAGTTTTAGGCTGATCTACTTGGTGATAGTGAACTCATAAAATTGAGGGCCATGCACAAACTTAACTGTGCGCTTATCATCACTTAATGATACATCAACCGAACGGGGGGCCTCGCTGGTATCTTTACTATCACCGAAATCTATATGCGGCGTGCCACCATCTTTGTAGCGTGAGACGCCCCAGTACTTGTTTTCGTGCGGTAAAAAGCATTGGTCCGCGTTTTCCCCGCTGATCTGCCAAGTCTTGTCAGCGTTAAATATTAAAGTCACATCAGCGCAATCACCAGTACCAACTAGCTTAACCCCGGTAATAGCAGCCTCAACCTCTTTAACCCCCTTATCTGCTTTTGCGTTGTCGCTAGCCACCTTATCGTTGGCTGCTTTAGCGTCAGCTAGAACGCTTTTAATCGCTGCCGAGTCAGGGGCTGTAGTCAACCGCTGTTTATAGTCTTTAACCTGGTCTTGTTCCAAGTTGGTCATAGACGAAAGCGAAGCATAAGCCTGCGCCCTATCATCCGAGACACTATTACCACAGCCAGACAACGCTAACGTAGCGCACATAACCATGGCCATAAACATCGACAATTTCTTCATCGAATTACCCCTTCCGAATTGCTTTTAAGGCTACCCCCCCCCCGCATGAAATCCGCAAGAGCAAATTTGAAGAAATCCGCAGCTTCAGCCCCTGGTAAGGGACCACAGCGTAACTACCACTTTCCATAGAGACACAAAACTACGGAGCTCACTTGGCAAGTTCTTCAAACACGTCCGCGTAAGCATCCATGAAGTCGACAGCGACGTCGACAGCACTCGCCGCCTGCTGGGCCGGTTGAATAACCACCCAGGGCCTGTTGTTCTTGAGGATCATGACAGGCTTCCCCGTCCGGTTCACCTCTGCCGTCACTCGCGAAAAGTTATTCTTCGCCTCGGCGAGCCCCATAGTAAGAGCCGACATATTACCCCTTCGATTCTAGCCACAATTATGGCCAGAATATGGCATCAGATCAATCGATTGGCCACAACGAGCGCGGAAGATCTGACACTCGCCACGCTCGCCTAATAAAGAAACACCGGCCTCGTCCCACGAATCAGGGACGAGGCTGGGGCCCGCTACTCTAGCCGGCTATTTTGATCAGCTTAGCCGGCTATTTGGGTCAGCTTAGTCAGCTTTACTCAGCTAGGAAGCTACTCGAAAGTGTCACTCCCACTCAATGGTGCCCGGAGGCTTGGAGGTGCAGTCGAGCACCACGCGGTTGACCTCGGGGACGGTGTTGGTGATGCGGGTGGAGATACGCGCTAGCACCTCGTAGGGTAGGCGGGTCCAGTCGGCGGTCATGGCGTCCTCACTGGAAACCGGGCGCAGCACGATCGGGTGACCGTAGGTACGCCCGTCGCCCTGCACACCTACGCTGCGCACGCCAGCTAGCAGCACTACCGGGCACTGCCAGATTTCCTCATCCAGCCCGGCAGCGGTTAGCTCCTCACGGGCGATCAGGTCAGCGGCGCGCAGTACGCGCAGGTTTTCTGCGGTTACTTCACCAACAATGCGGATGCCCAGGCCGGGGCCGGGGAAGGGCTGGCGCGCCACGATCTTCTCGGGCACACCCAGTTCGCGCCCAATAGCGCGCACCTCATCCTTGAACAGCTCGCGTAGCGGCTCGATTAGCTCAAAGTCCAGGTCGTCAGGCAGGCCGCCCACGTTGTGGTGGCTCTTGATGTTGGCCGCACCCTCGCCACCACCGGATTCGACGACGTCGGGGTAGAGCGTGCCCTGCACCAGGAACTTAATCTCGCCACCGGCAGCTCCAACCTCCTCAATGACGCGGCGCTGAGCCGCCTCGAAGGAGCGAATGAATTCGCGGCCAATGATCTTACGCTTGGTTTCAGGGTCGGTTACCCCGGCCAGGGCGGAGAGGAAACGCTCGGTTTCATCCACGGTGATTACGCGGATACCCATGCCCTCGGCGTAGTCGTGCTCAACCTGTTCGCGCTCACCGGCACGCAGCAGGCCGTGGTCCACAAAGATGCAGGTGAGCTGGTCACCAATGGCCTTGTGTACCAGCGCGGCGGCCACGGAGGAGTCCACGCCGCCACTTAGGCCACAGATTACGTGGGCGTCACCCACCTGCTCGCGGATGCGCTCAACCTGCTCATCAATGATGTTGCCGGGCGTCCAGTCGGCAGCCAGGCCGGCGCCGTCGTAAAGGAAATGCTCCAGGGCACGCTGACCAAACTCACTGTGCAGCACCTCAGGGTGCCACTGCATACCGAATAGCCGGCGGCTGCGGTCTTCAAAAGCGGCCACGGGGGTCTCGGCGGTGGAGGCGGTAACCACGAAGCCTTCAGGGGCAGACTGCACAGAGTCGCCGTGGCTCATCCACACCACCTGGTTTGCGGGGGTGGAGGCAAACAGGCAGGAGTTGGAGTCCACCTCGGCGGGGGTGTGTCCATACTCGCGGGTGCCGGTGCGGCCCACGCGCCCACCCAGGCCCTGTGCCATGGTTTGGAAGCCGTAGCAGATACCCAGGATCGGAACGCCAGCATCGAAAATGGCCGGATCTACGCTCGGGGCGCCTTCCTGGTAAACCGAGGAAGGACCGCCGGAAAGAATAATCGCCGCCGGCTCTTTGGCCAGCATGTCGGCGACGCTCATGGTGTGCGGGACGATCTCGGAGTAGACCTTGGCCTCACGTACACGTCTAGCAATTAGCTGCGCGTACTGGGCACCGAAGTCCACCACAAGAACCGGCTTGGGGCCGCCGGCGGGGCTTACAGAATCGGTCACCTTCTTAGGTTACCTGCCCGCCGCTAAAGTTTTCAGCCCTGTGCCCGACGGCGCCGCTCGCCTCGCGCCCAAGGCATAAGTTCCGCTTCCTTTACTCCCTCGCCGCCACCGCGCCCCTCCTGCCCAGGGCGTAAGTTCCGCTTGTTCTGCTTCCCCACTGTCACCACTAACCACCCACCCCGGGCGTAAGCTCCCTCGCTCCCCACAGCCGACGCCGCAACCACCCAAAACTCCCAAAACCTACCCGCTGAGTTGCAATTTCTTGCAAAATCAAGAGCTATTTAAATAGAAGTTTTCCACTTTAGATTTATAGGCTTTACATAAGAATGCAGGCCACGACGGCTTGCGGCACTCCCCTTGGCAGCTCCCTACAGATACGGACTTTTTGGCGCATTGACAAGGAAAACTGGCAGACCAATAATTCTAGTGAGGCCGGCTTCACACTATCAGGTCAGCTCCTGATCTTGTAACCAACCTCAAAATCGTGGTCGTTAATTCATTTAGCCTCCACCTGCCTCAATACTGCGACGTCTATTTACAACCACTAGCAGAAAGGATTAGCCCAATGGCAACCGTCGCGCTTTTGGGTGCAGGCTTCATTGGGAATCTCCACGCTGCCAACCTAGCCGTGCACCCGCACGCAGAACTGAGCTGGGTATTTGACCCCCAGAGCGAGCTGGCTAAACTAACCGCGCGCAAATATCACGGCATTGCCGCCTCTAGCGCCCGCCAGGTTTTTGCCGATCCTAGCGTGGATGCGGTAATTATCGCGTCCACCACTGACTCCCATGCCGAACTACTCGATCTCGCGTTAGAGCACCAAAAGCCTGTACTGGTTGAGATGCCTCTAACCACTTCGGCACTTAGCGGCAACGATTACGTCAAGCGCTTCACCGATGCACACCTGCTAGCTATGCCAGATCTGTGCCGGCGCTTTGCGCCCAACTACATTCAGCTGCGCACCTGCATTTGTGATGACTCTTTGGGAGACATTGAGCTGTTGCAGATCTCTTCGCGCGGCATTTCTCTATCCCCCTTTGAGAATTATGGACACCGCCAGGCCCGCCTGCGTGAGCGCCTATTTCACTTCTTTGACCTGGCCACCTGGCTACTTAACAGCCTGCCGGTAGATATTTACGCAGCCTCCAGTCGGCTTGAAGATGCACCCAACTCCCCTATCAACACCTGTGTGGCCACGCTGCGGTTTGCCAACGGCGCCCTGTGCCAGTTGGACGCCTCCATGCGTGACGGCTTGAGCTATGACGAGCGAGTAAGTGCGCGCGGCGCCTTTGCCGCCGCCGAAACCCAACGTGGTTCTAGCGTGGCACTGCGCCTGCACCAGACCCAACGCTCAGTAAAACGCTATGTGGATGCCGATTGGCATGAGCGTATCACCCCGATTTTTGCCAGTTCTCTAGAGGGTTTCCTGAGTGCTCTTGAGAGCGAGGAAACCCCACCAGCCACCCTGCAAGACGCCATTGTTGCGCAAGTGATCACACAAGCGTTCGCTCAGTCACTAACTGAAGAGCGCCCAGTGCCGTTTAATTGGAACAATCCTCTAAGTTTGTCAGTAATAAAACCTAATTTTTTTGACGCCCGCCACACCGCCTAGCGACAGTGCGCAGACGTATGCCGCAGCTCACGATAATTCGTGCATACAAATCTTTTCAGACCGGGTAATGTATTCATCAACAGCGAGGCACGAAACGTTTCGGAAGATTTTCTGAAACAGATTGCAGTAACTTGCTAGAGAGCTTGATCCCAAGCTCCCCAAATACATACAAACCCCAGGAGATAACGAAAATGACTGCCGTACTCGAGACCACCACCACCGCTATTTCCACCCAGTCCGTCGCCAAGAACGACACCCGCGACGCCGACCTCTACAGCTTCATCATGGCCATGGGCGCTATCGCCGTCATGGTTGTCCTGATGGCCCTAGTTGGCGCCCTCACCGGCACCGCCATCATCACCATCGCCGCCGGCCTAGTTGCCAGCGCCGCCACCTTCATCGGTGTGTACACCGGCATCAACCTGTTTAACCGCTGACTAAACCTCAGGTGGCTGGTGGCCACTGTTGTTAGATAACCGCCGCCAGCCACCCTCCGGGGTTTCCTTCACCCGGTAGATACGCACCGCCCAGTGAATACGCTCCGCCCGATAAATACGCGTCAGCAGTAATCACCGCGCTTGGTAGTAAGCACCGCATTTAGCGGCAGACCTAAGTTTGGCGCCTAACTGAATATCCCAGGATGCCTCCAGCGTCCTTTTTGTTTAGCTTTTGTGGGGCTTTTGTTTGGCCCCTTGCGGACGTCTTGGCTAGGGCGTCCTTTTTTTGTTACCCGCCACTTTCGCTGCCCACCACTCTTTTTATTTTTGACGACGACGCCGTCGTCTCCCCCGCAGCACCGCCTCCAGCAGCAACGCCCTCAGCCGCACCACCCCCAGCAGAACCGCCTGCCTCCCAAACCACTCCCCTATGGCCAGATTCTAGAAGTGGCTGCGCAAAACCCCTCATGCTGTTAACCACACGGATGCCAAGACACAAAAGCGCCCGGCACTTAATATGCCGGGCACGATTTAGCTTGTTAACAAGCTAAAAACGTCACAAAGACATGTCTACAACAGCGCGACCTTGAACTTCACGGTTGCGTAGAGCCTCGTAGCCCTCGGCTACGTCCTCCAGCTTGTAGCGGCGGGTGACCAGGTCGTTGTAGTCGATTACGCCACGGGCGGCGAGGTCTACCACGGCCGGCAGGTCCTGACGGGTGCGAGCACCGTAGGAACCCAGGATCTTCTGGCTGCGGCGCACAGTACGGTTGATCTCAACGTCAGCGCTCTGGCGGCCGGCACCCAGGCCGATCGGAACCATGCGACCACCGTCGGCCAGTACGTCCATGGCGGTGGCCCAGGTGGCGGGAATGCCCAGGGCTTCGAAAGCCACATCTACACCCTTGCCGTCGGTGAGCTTGAGAACCTCTTCGCGAGCGTTCTGCTTGACGGAGTTGACCACAGCGGTGGCGCCGAACTTCTTGACGGCTTCGAGTTTATCGTCGTCGACGTCAATGGCGATTACCTGGCGGGCACCAAAAGCGTTAGCGATCTGGCAGATGTTGGAGCCCACACCACCGGTGGCAACCACAGCCACGGTCTCACCGAAGCGCAGGTCAGCGCCACGACGCACAGCACCGTAACCGGTCATGGCGGCGCAGCCCAGGATGGCGGAGGTAACCGGGTCAACACTGTCGGGCACGGGGGCCACGGCGGTGGCGGGGATTACAGCGTACTCAGCCAGGCCACCCATGGAGTACATGTAGATGGGCTCGCCGTCGAGGGACTCTAGGCGGGTCTTGCCGTCGTAGAGCACGCCCTTTAGGCGGTTTAGCTCAAAGAAGGGCTCGCATAGCTCGTCGTGGCCGGAGTTGCAGTGGTGGCAGCGGCCGCAAGGCATTAGGAAGCCACCGGCAATTTGCTGGCCAACCTCTAGATCGGTGAACTCGTTACCCGGGCCTACCTCAACGATCTGGCCAGCTACTTCGTGGCCGAGCACTGCGGGCAGTGGGAAAGCAATGGCGCCGCCAATAACGTGCAGGTCAGAGTGGCACAGACCGCAACCGCTAACCTTAACCAGCACCTCACCGAAACCTGGACGCGGGGTCTTAATGGTCTCTACCTGCAGGCCTACCTGCGGGTCGCGCAGCACTGCAGCACGCATAGTTTCGGGGATCTCCACGACGCTCTCGTTGGCCATTACGGCCCACCTCTCTGTGTGATACGTATTTTGAGCACCTGCCGGTGCAGTGGCTTTAGCCTACCCCACCAACCCCAATTTGTCGTGACATATAGTCTCGAAATTGAGGATTTGCACTATCAATTATGATCGCGAGGGAGTTCGTGCAACTTTTTGGGAAGTAGGTCCCGGCTGCACGGTTAGGCACGCGCGACGGCGCCACTCCGGTGCCACAGCCGCCCCAGCGCCACGGCCACTCCGGCGCCGCAGCAGGCCCGCAGCCGGCCCACAGTAACCGACCGGCGTCGTCGTTACATCCGCAACTCGCGGGGCATACGCACCATAACCAGCATAAATACCCACAGATAGAACACAAACAGCGCCATTAGCAAAGATTGGAAACTAAATTCAACCGCCAGCGCGGCCACACCCAACACCACAAAGCGGGCCAGGGCATTGGCCAAAGCACTCTGGGCGCGCTGCCAGTTAACCAGCCACGGCGGCACACGGGTATCAATAGCCCCGTGACAAGCCGGGTAAATCAGCCACCGCTGCACCGCCAAAGAAGCACTCACCAGGATTATTAACAACAGCCCACCCCAGGCATCCAAGCCCAGCTTAGGCAAGGTGGCCAGGGCCGTCATCGACGTTAAAGCCAAAACAATGCAGCCCAAAAGCACTCGCAGATAACGCTGGCCCCACGGGTGAGTCACTATCACCCAAGCCACCACCGAAATCAAGGCCAATCCCAGCGCAAACACGCCCACCGCCCAGCTAGCAGAGCCCGCACTCACCAGCGCCAGTGGAGTGAGCACCACCAGCGCCACCGCACCCGGGCTTTCCTGAGCCAACAGCAAAATCATGGCAGTTACCAGCGAGGAACGCACCTGGGGAAGTTTCAGATCCGCCCAGCGTAGGGGCTGCTGCTCGGCCAGCATCTGGGAGTCCATGCGCACCCAGTCAAGTTCGACGGCGGCCTCCAGCGGCCCATGCAGCGCCTTCAGGGCAGCAAAGGCCTGCTCCTCGCGCCCCTTGAGGGCGTACCACACCGGCGACTCTGGCAAAGTGGCTACCAGCAGCAACAATCCGGCGCTTAGCAAAGCGAGTACCACCAGCGCAAAGGTAGGCGAATAACTGCCGTTAAACAGCCAACCCGCCCAGGCCACCGCGATCCCCAGCCCGGCACCAATTCCAATAATGGCGGTTACCTGCGGAGTTAGGCGCCTATGGCCACGCAACGACAGCTCGTGCACACTGAAGGGGAAGTTAGCCCAGCTCATTCCGTAACCCAAGCCCATCAGCGCGAACGCAATTAGGCGGGCAACCTGTGCATCAACCATGCCAACACAGGCCCCGGCCAGCATAAACAGGGAAGCTGCAAAGTTAATTGGGCGCCTGCCGGTAACTACCGCCAGGCGGGGTGTCACCAGCACCGCCAGGATTCCGCTTAGGCACAGGCAGGCCACCATATGCCCCAGCCACTGCGGGTGGGCTAGCACGTAAATTGCGGCGACTGCGTCGACAGCTCCCAGCACCAAGCCAGTTAGCCAGGCATATATGCGCAAGTAAACCGGTCCAATATGGGCTAGTTTCAAGGCCATCCTCCTTTGACGCTAGCACGCAAGCAACCCTGGCAAGACACTGGCAAGCAGGCGACGTTGCGACTGTCGGTTGTACCTAGGAAATATATCGCGAGGGTTTTATCTGGACAAAACAATGGTTCGAGTGGCTAGCGAAATGGTGACACCAGCTTCCTGGTACATACCCACGTGACGGCGAGCAAACTTAGCTACCAGCCACAAGGTGACTACCGCGATACCCAGAGCGGTACCGCGCACCCTGGCCGGGTAGATTTCGGAAACCAGCACCCACCACGCAACCAGCGCCACTTACCTGGGCGACGTCGTCGTTTTTACCCGAAAGTATCCGTAACGCACAAAACCTATCCTGAACCACTTTTTAGGCAGCTCAAGATAGGTTTTGTTGCTTTTTATGGGATCTTATACCACTTGTATAGCCTAAGCTAACTTAGGGTATCGATGCTTTTAAATCAGCCGTTGGTCGGGAAGTTCATGCCAACGTAGCCAACCTTCTCGCCACGCTTGGGCCAGCGAGTGGTGACAACCTTAGCCTTGGTGTAGAAGCGCACACCCTCGGGGCCGTGGATGTGGGTGTCACCCAGCAGCGACTCCTTCCAACCACCAAAGGAGTAGTAGGCCACGGGCACAGGAATCGGCACGTTGACGCCCACCATGCCGGCCTCAACCTCAACCACAAAGTGGCGGGCAGTGTCGCCGTCGGAGGTGAAGATAGCAGAACCGTTACCATAAGGCGAAGAGTTAACGATTTCGATAGCCTCTTCGTAGGTGTCGGCGTGCACTACTACCAGTACCGGGCCAAAAACTTCCTCGCAGTAGATGTCCAGCTCGCGGTCCACGTTGTCCAAAATGGTCGGGCCCAGCCAGAAACCGTCAGCGTACTCTTCACCCTCGGGCTTGTAGCCGCGACCGTCGAGCACCACGCTAGCGCCATTAGCTTCAGCTTCATCGATCCACTTGGTGATGCGCTGCTGGCTAGAGCGGGTGATAACCGGACCCATTTCGCAGGCCGGGTCAGTGCCGGGGCCAACCACAATCTTTTCGGCGCGAGCCTTGATAGCCGGAACCAGCTTCTGCGCCACGCCACCAACGGCAACGATTACCGGCAGGGCCATGCAGCGCTGACCGGCAGCCCCAAAGGCGCCGGCGCTGATGTGCTGGGCAGCAAACTCGATGTCGGCGTCGGGCATAACAATGGCGTGGTTGTTAGCGCCACCCAGAGCCTGCACGCGCTTGCCGTGAGACACACCGGTGTCCTGCACAATGTGGGCCACCGACGAGGAGCCCACGAAGCTGATGGCGTCAATGCCGGGGTGAGTGAGGATGTCGCCCACCAGGTTGCGGTCACCAGCAATTACGTTAAACAGACCGTCAGGCAAGCCAGCCTCCTGGTAGAGGCGAGCTACGAAGTGCGAGGCGCTGGGAACCGGGGAGGCTACCTTGAGGATGAATGCGTTACCGGTGGCCAGGGCTACCGGGTGCATCCACAGCGGCACCATGGCCGGGAAGTTAAAGGGGCAAATGCCGGCGACGACGCCGACGGGCTGACGCATAGTGTGTACGTCTACGCCGCTGGAGGCCTGGTCAGTAAATTCACCCTTGAGGGCAGTGTTAATACCGCACACAAAGTCCACAGTTTCACGACCACGGGCAATCTCGCCCAGGGCATCACCGTGGGTCTTGCCGCCTTCACGCACGATAATGTCGGCCAGCTCGTCAGCATGCTCGATCATGAGCTGACGGAACTTGAACATGATGTCTACGCGCTTAGCCAGGGAAACGCGAGCCCACTTAGCCTGGGCAGCTTTGGCTACCTCAACTACATGGTCCAGGTCTTCTTTGCTGGCCATGAGTAGTTCGTCAACAACCTTGCCGGTAGCCGGGTTCTCAACGGGAATGGTCTTGGTTGAAGTACCGGTGTAGGGCTTACCGTCCACCCAATGTGAAATCGCCATGATCTCCTCTTTCTACTGTTCTTCAACGAACAGCCGGTTAATTTTGTTAGGACAAATATAGCACGCTTTGCGTCGGCTAGTCACTAACTTTCGCTCAGTCTCTGAGCCTTAAGCCCCAGTCTAGCGCATCAGCACAGAACTTAAAGACATTTATAGTACAATAGTGGGCCAGCACTCATTTTTGGGTACCGGCCCACTACGAGCCACTCATAGCCACTCACGTGGCGTCGTCGCTAAGTAAGCCGAAGCTCACTAAAGAGTCATCACAGATAGTGACGCTGCGGCTTACGGTCGCGCACGTAGTCCTCGTAAGCCTTCTGGGTGGACTCTAGGCGAGAAACGCCAGAGACTGCCACGTCCCACCAGCTGGAGCCGGGCGGGTTGGGGCCGTAGAGGTCGGTCTCAATGTGGATCATGGTGGCCTTGTCGCTGGCCTCAGCCTTGCGGTAAGCGTCCTTGAACTCTTCGATGGTGGAGACCTTGATTACGTCAATGCCCCAGCTGGCGGCGTTGGCGGCGATGTCTACACCGGGAATGTTCTGCTCGTCTTCCAGGTGGGAGCCGGCGCCACGCTTGCGGTACTTGGTACCAAAGCGCTGGGAGCCACGAGACTCAGACAGGGCACCAATGGAGGCAAAACCGTAGTTCTGCAGCAGCACGTAGATAACCTTGATGCCCTCCTGAGCCACAGTGGCTAGCTCCATGGGCAGCATCTGGTAGGTACCGTCACCAACGATGGAAACTACCTCAGACTGCGGGCGGGCCAGCTTGGCACCCAGGGCAGCGGGAATCTCGTAGCCCATGCAGGAGAAGGCGTACTCGACGTGGTACTGCACCGGGGTCTTGGCCTGCCATAGAGCCTGCAGGTCACCGGGCATGGAGCCGGCAGCGTTGATGACGATGTCCTCCTCACCTAGCAGCTCGTTAAGGGCACCAAATACCTCGGTCTGGGCCGGCAGCGGGCCGTGGCCCAGGTGGTAGCACTTGTCTACCTTGGCAGCCCAAGCCTCGCGCTCAGCGGCGATTTCCTCACTGTAGGCGGCGTCAACGTGATAGTCAGCCAAGGCTTCCGTAAGGGCTACCAGGGCCTCGCGAGCGTCAGCTACAACCATTTCGGCGCTCTGCTTGGCGGCGTCGAAAGCAGCTACGTTAATGTTCACGAACTGTACGTCAGGGTTCTTGAACTGGGTCTTGGAAGCGGTAGTGAAGTCAGAGTAGCGGGTACCGATACCAATGATCAGGTCAGCCTTGTCAGCTAGGTGGTTACCACTGTCACCACCGGTGGAGCCCACGCCACCCACAGAGCAGGGGTGGTCGTAGTTGATGGCGCCCTTACCGGCCTGGGTGTCAGCCACCGGAATGCCGGTAGCGGAGGCGAACTCGCGCAGCTGCTCGGAAGCTTCGGAGTAGATGGTGCCACCACCAGAAATGATCAGCGGGCGCTTGGCGGCGCGGATCTTGGCGACGGCGCGCTCCAGGGCGGCCTTCTCGACGGCGGGACGACGCACGTGCCATACGCGCTTGCGGAAAAACTCCAGCGGCCAGTCGAAGGCCTCAGCCTGTACATCCTGAGGCATGGAGATGGTGACGGCGCCAGTCTCAGCCGGGTCGGTCAGCACACGCATGGCACTGAGCAGGGACGGGATCAGCTGCTCGGGACGGTTAATACGGTCAAAGAAGCGCGAGACCGGACGGAAGCAGTCGTTAACAGTCAGGTCTAGGGTGGTGGGGTCTTCTAGCTGCTGCAGTACCGGGTCCGGAATGCGGGTGGCGAACTGGTCAGAGGGAAATAGCAGCACCGGCACGCGGTTGGTGGTGGCCAGGGCGGCACCCACAACCATGTTCAGCGAGCCCGGACCAATGGAGGCGGTACACATGTAGGTCTGCATGCGGTTGGTAGTCTTAGCGAAGGCGGCAGCAGCGTGCACCTGGCCCTGCTCGTTACGCGGCATAATGTAGGACATCGGATTTTCGCCCTCAACCGGAGCGATTTCGTTCTGCAGCAGTGCCTGACCGATACCAGCCACATTACCGTGACCAAAAATGCCGAAAGCGCCCGGGATTAGACGGTGCTCAACACCGTCACGCTCGGAGTACTGGTTGGACAGGAAGCGAATAGTGGCCTGCGCAACGGTTAGGCGCACGGTGCCAGTGTAGGCTTCATTGCTCACGTTGGTTCTCTTTCTGTGGATCTACGCTTAGATTTGTTTATACATTAAGTGCTTAAATGTGGCAGGTGCAACCAGTATTTTGTTCTGGCTCACTTGGCCATCGGTAGACGCGGGTCTACCTCCTGACCTTCCCAGCTGGCACGGATCCAGTGGTGGGCCGGGTCGTCGGGAGCCAGCCACACTAGGTCCTCGCTGGGGCCAGCCATGACGTTGAGGTAGTACATGTCGTAACCGGGGGCGGCTACGCAAGGACCGTGGTAACCATGCGGGACCAGGGCGGTGTCGCCGTCGCGAACCTCAGTGCACAGGTCAATGGGGCGCTCAGGGGTGCCGTAGGTGCGGTGCAGACCAAAGCCGGCGCTGCCGTCAGGGCCAGAAGCAATCTCGAAGTAGTAGATCTCTTCTAACTCGCGCTCGTTTTCGCTGTCCTCATCGTGCTTGTGGGCCGGGTAGCTAGACCAGTTACCACCAGGGGTAATAACCTCACAGGCCAGCAGGTGGGAGGTGGTGACACCCTCCACGGCCAGGCAGTAGTTGTTTACCTGACGCGAGCAGTCCCCCGCACCGCGCAGGTCAATACGCACGGTCTCCTTGGGGTAGTAAGCGGTGGGCAGGTCCTTGGCGGCCACAGCCGAGGGGAAAGCAAAGCGACCGCCGGTGGCGCTGGTGACGGTCAGCTCCTTGCCGCGACCTACATAGAGGTAGTCGGTTACCGCCTGGAAAACCCCGGGGCGTCCGGCTAGCTCATAGTCTTGCCCGTCCACGCTTACAGTGGCAGAACCGGCCAGGGGCAGCACCAACAGTTCGCTGTCGCCGGTCTCTAGAGCCTGGCTAGCGCCAGCTTCTAGCTCCACCACACGCAGGCCACTGTAACCCCAGCCAGCCTTTTCGTGGTCAATGTCCACGGTGAACTGCCCATGCCCACTGGTACGGGCTGGAATGAAGATATCTGCACTCATGTTTCTCACTTCAATAGTTGGACGGTCTTGTCCACTGCCGTCGCCACATCGCCGTCGGCAGGGAATAGTAGCGAGCGACCAATTACTAGGCCGCGCACATTGGGAGCCTGAAGGGCTTTGCCCCAAGCTACCAGGTCTTCATCTAGATTGCCCTTGCCTGCCCCCAGTGCCCCACGGGCGGGGTGGTCGCCGCGGTTCCTCGGCGGCGAGGGCGCCGTCAGGGCCCAGTGCCCCACGGGCGGGGTGGTCGCAGGCAATGATCATTAGGTTGCCGTCAATTTGCGCCGGGTCAGCTTTGGGGCGCTGACGTAGAGCCTTAGCGAAAGCTTCGGGCTCGCGCATACGGATTTGGGAGAGTTTGGCAATTAGGCTCACAATATGCCACCGGTTTCAAGCATGGTTTCCAGTTCTGCGCGAGTGGGCATGGCAGTGGAGCACTCTAGACGTGAAGCCACCAGCGCGCCCGAGAGGGAGGCGGCCTTGATCATTTTTTCTAGGCCCCAGCCTTCTAGTAGGCCGTGGCAGATGGAGCCACCGAAAGCGTCACCGGCACCTAGGCCGTTGGTTACGTTTACTTTGGTGGCCGGCACCCACACGCTTTCGTCGCAGGTCTTAGCTAGGGTGCCGCGCGGGCCTTGCTTGACAATGGCTAGTTCCACGCCACGCTCTAGTAGGGCGTCTGCAGCGCGTTCAGGTTCGGTTTCTCCGACGGCGACGGCGCACTCTTCACGGTTACCGATGGCTACGTCTACGCTTTCGAGCACATTCCATACGCGCTCGCTGGCTTGCTGCGGGTAGGCCCAGAGGTTTTCGCGGTAGTCCAGGTCAACAATGGTGTAGGGGCGCTTGTCGCGACGCGATAGGGCGGTGGTGTGTACCTGCAGGGAGCGCTCTCGTGATAGGCCGGTTACGGTGAACCAGAAGATTTTGGCGTTTTCGACGGCGGCCCAGTCTACTTGCTGGGGTAGCACTTCTAGGTCGGGGGCGCTGGGCTCGCGATAGAAGTAGAGGGGGAAGTTGTCGGGGGGAAAAATCTCACAAAAGGTGACGGGGGTGTGAAAGTCAGGCACGGTGACTACATTTGCGTCGCTCACACCTAGGCGGCGCATCTCACGCTGCACGAAACGACCAAAAGGATCGTCACCTACGCCGGTGATCACCCCGCTGGTGTGACCTAGGCGGGCAGCGGCCACGGCCACGTTGGTGGGAGATCCGCCCAGGAATTTGCCGAAACTTTCTACATCTTCAAGGTGTACGCCAGTTTGTAAGGGGTAGATATCAACACCACTACGCCCTATTGTCAGTACATCTAGGCCGGCTTGATTTGTCATATCTGTGGGCTACCTTTCCACTTCTTCGGGGTGGCCCCCGCGCCTGCTAAACAGTATGCCCGCTCACATCTGGCAGCGTCAAGCTTTGTACTTACAAACGGTTATATGTGTACAGCACACAAATTATTGCTTTATTATTAGCACCATCATCACTTGATCAGACAAGCCGGATGTCAACGCTGCATGTCACTATGTGCGAGCGACGTTGCCAACTGGCTTGTTGTGTGGTGATACCCCAACATCCCGAATAACTACACAGTTATCGAGCTTCTAAATACCCTCACGGGTTCCCTGATTTAGTTGCCCGCACGAAAGAAAAGACACCATGGCTACCTCCCCCGCGACCCCCTACGCGCTGCAGATACAGTTGGATCGCACCTCCCCAGTGCCGCTCTACTACCAGATCTCTGAGCCGATCGCGAAGCTTATCTTGGATGGTGACCTGCCTGCAGGTACTCGCCTAGAAGACGAGCTTTCTATGGCCGCACGCCTACAAGTTTCCCGTCCCACCGCCCGTCAGGCCCTGCAGCGTCTAGTTGACCGTGGCCTACTAACCCGACGACGCGGCGTCGGCACTATCGTGGCTCCCACCCACGTGCACCGTCCGATGGAACTAACCAGTCTCCTCAATGACCTAAAGGCCGCCGGTCATACCGTGCGCACTTCGGTCTCTGACTATGAGGAGCACCCCGCCAACGCCGAAGAGGCTAAGCACCTCAAGGTTCGCCCTGGCACCGCCCTAGTTCACATCGTGCGTCTGCGTTATGCCGACGACGAGCCCGTCTCTATCCTTGACAACCTCCTGCCGGCTGACATCGCCCCCTCGATGCGCCGCCTAGAGGACAACTCCCTATATGACCTATTCCGTGAGCTAGATATTGTTCCCACAACTGCTCACCAGGTTATTGGGGCCCGCCTAGCTTCCGTTAAGGAAGCCCAGATGCTCAACGAGCGCCGCAACGCCGCAGTGCTAACCGCACAGCGCACCACTTACGACGCTAACGGTCGAGTCATTGAATACGGTAACCACATTTACCGTGCTTCACGCTACTCCTTCGAAACCACCCTGTTTTCGCAGTGAGTAATTGGCCTGTCAATTTTTAGGCAGGCATTGGCTTGGCTTCGACCCAGCGAAGCTAGCTAAGTATCTACAGTCACGACGTCGCCACTTTGGCGGCGTCGTGCTTTTACCCTTTTTACCCGAAATAAAGCCAAATCTGCCTGCAAAAGCGTGCGCAACCAAAGAGGTATGTGCGGACACCTACCCAATTGTCGATTTTGTACTGACATATGTTGACAGGTGTGGGCCACTCCCCTAAAGTCATTGCTACCGACACCGCTAGTCGCCTCTAAGACCAAAGATTTTCACGAAGGAGTGCCTGCCAATGAGCATTGAATACACGCCCGGGCCGCTGCTAGATGCAGCCCGCAACACCCCCACCGCACTGTGGAACGACTCCTCTGACCCAGACGAACTGCGTCAGTCCATTTCCTACGGTGGTGTTGGCGCTACCTGCAACCCGACCATCGCTTACAACTGCATCATCAAGCGTAAGGACTTCTGGAACGCTCGCATCGCCGAGATCGCCAAGGATAACCCCACCATCACCGAGTCTGAGATTGGTTGGACCGCAGTACGCGAGCTGAGCCTCGAAGCTGCCAAGCTACTAGAGCCCATCTTCGAGCGCGAGAATGGCCGCAACGGCCGTCTGTCAATGCAGACCGACCCCCGTCTAGCCCGCTCCGCCAAGGCTCTAGCCGACCAGGCCGAAGAGTTCCACAAGCTAGCTCCGAACATCATCGTCAAGATCCCCGCCACCGCTGTTGGTGTTGAGGCCATCGAAGACGCCACCTACCGCGGCGTAAGCGTAAACGTAACCGTCTCCTTCTCGGTTGCTCAGGCCGTTACCACCGGTGAAGCTATCGAGCGTGGTCTAAAGCGTCGTGAGGCTGAGGGCAAGGACGTGTCCACCATGGGCCCCGTGGTCACCCTGATGGTTGGTCGTCTGGACGACTGGATCAAGGACGCTGCCAAACGCGACAAGCTGTTCCTCGACCCCGGCCACCTAGAGTGGGCCGGCGTGGCCGCCTTCAAACGCGCCTACACTGAGTTCCAAAAGCGCGGCCTGCGTGCTCGCATGCTCTCCGCTGCTTTCCGTAACGTGATGCACTGGAGCGAGTTCGTCGGTGGCGACGTCGTAGTCTCCCCGCCGTTCGCTTGGCAGCAGCTGATCAACAACTCCGGATACAAGATGGTTGAGCGCATGGACGTACCCGTGCGCGACGACATCATGGAGACCCTGCTGGGCATCCCCGAGTTCGTCCGCGCTTACGAGCCCGAGGGCATGACCCCTGAGGAGTTCACCCAGTTCGGCGCCACCCGCAAGACCCTGCGTGGCTTCCTAGAGTCCGACAACGACCTAGACCGCCTGGTACGCGAGGTGCTCATTCCCAAGCCCTGATCTATAAGATCAACTTAAATTTAGGGGCGGTGGCCTAAAGATACGGCTGCAGCTAATGATTGCAGGCCACCGCCCACACCCAAACTCACTTACTTTAGGAAAAATATGCTAAACATTGCCGTCATCGGTGCCGGCCGCATTGGCCACGTCCACGCTAAGACCATCGCCTCCCACCCGGACGCCAAGCTGGCCCTGGTTGCTGACCCCTTCGGCGACGCCGCCGAGAAACTCGCCGCTGAATACGGCGCAGCCCACACCAAGGACATCGACTCTGTTTTTGCTGACGAGTCCATCGACGCCGTCGTCGTCGGCTCCCCCACTCCACTACACATTCCGCACCTACTGGCTGCTGCTAAGGCTGGCAAGGCCGTACTGTGCGAGAAACCCATTGCTTTGGATATGAAGGACGTTGAGGCTGCCCAGGCTGAGCTAGACGCCGTAGAGGTTCCGGTTATGTTCGGCTTCAATCGCCGTTTCGACCCCTCCTTCGCCACCCTGCACCAGGCTGTTGTCGACGGCAAGATCGGTGACCTGGAGACCCTGCTGATCATCTCCCGCGACCCCGCCGCCCCGCCGGCCGAGTACGTAAAGGTCTCCGGCGGTATCTTCCGCGACATGACCATCCACGACTTCGACATGGCTCGTTTCTTCCTGGGCGACATCACCGAGGTTTACGCCGTAGGCCAGAACTTCAACCCCGCCATCAAGGAAGCCGGCGACTCTGACGCCGCTGTAGTAACCCTGAAGAACGCTGACGGTGTGGTAGCTACCATCATCAACAACCGCCACTGCGCTTCCGGTTACGACCAGCGCCTAGAGGCTCAGGGCGCCACCGGCACCCTCAACGCCGACAACATCCGCGCCACCACCGTGCGCCTAAACAACGACGAGCTAACCGACGCCGCCGAGCCCTACCTGGACTTCTTCCTGCAGCGCTACGCCGACGCCTACCGCCTGGAGCTAACCAGCTTCATCGACGCCATCAACGGTGGCACCAAGCCCCTGCCCGGCATCAAGGACGCTATCGAGGCCCTGCGTCTAGCCGAGGCCGCCACCGAGTCCGTGGCCACCGGCAAGGTTGTACACCTGTGAGCCTTAACAGGCTTTAAGTGCTCTCACAGCTTCTCCAGTAAATTTTTGGGGACGGAAAATATTTTTCCGTCCCCAAAAACGTTTTTTAAATCAACAGCTGCTGTTTAAATGCCGTTACATGAAGTTGGTGGATGAACGCACAATCATTAGTGGTTTTACTTCCACACATACACTTTGATCAGCTTTCATAGTGATATGTATATTATCACCAAACTCCTCTAGAGCTTCAGACAAGCTTACTGATTCACCGCGTCGCTGCAGCGAGCGCGCATATGCTAGCTTCAAGGCCACCCGTGACATTAATGTGGCATTTTGGTCGATAGTGCTTAGCTCTAGTGCACTTACCCCAGCTAAATCGATACCGTCATAGCCCATCACCAAAATATCTTGCGGCACCCGTTTACCGGCACGCACCAGCGCCATTAGTGCACCTATTGCGCAATGATCGTTAAAGCACATCAAAGCCTGGGGTAAATCACCGTTAACTAATAGCTGCTGCGCTGCCCGGGCTCCTTCAGCCTCTGAGGTACCCCCGGTTACCACCTGAATATACTGTTCTAAACCATGATCTTTCATAGCCTGGCGATAAGCCCGGGTGCGACGCACACAAGCGCTAGAGCCAGCGCCGTCGATATAGGTAATGCGACGCACCCCTTGCAAAACTAGATGGTCCACACTGGCGCTAATACCGACGTCGTCACGCGAAATTACGCTATCAACCCCAGCTGCGACAGCATCATTACTAAGCACTACTGTGGCCACGCGCTTACCGATCCGGCCCTGACGGCCACTTTCGTCGTCGTCGGGATCAATTAGCACCAAGCCCTCACAGTGGCGTGCCAGCAGGGCCCGCACCCCAGCTTCTTGATCATGATTAGCGGTAGTGGCCGCTACCAGCACATCTACGCTTAGGTCTTTGGCGGCTGCATAGACCGCATCGAGCAGGCGCACTTGGAAGGCCTGGCCAGCAGTTAGCACCACCCCCATCATGCCGCTATGGCGACGACGCAGCTGCTGGGCGTTAGGGTCAGCGGCGTAACCCAGCCGCTGGGCAGCTTGCAAAATTTCGGCGCGAGTAGACTCAGCCACTCCACTAGCACCATTGAGCGCAGCCGAAACCGTGGAAATAGAACGGCCGGTGACTTTAGCTACGCTGGAAATAGTTACCTTAGCGCCCATATGTCTCCTAACACACTTGCTAGGATTGTCCCATAAATAATCAGTCACAGGAGACATGATGAAGGCTCGCCCAGCAACACAGGCAGATGTCGCTGAACTCGCAGGGGTCTCACGCGGCCTGGTATCCCTGGCACTAAGCGGGGGTGGACGCATGAGTCAGCACACCCGCGAGCGTATTCTTAGCGCCGCGCGCGCCCTAAACTATCAGCCCCATTCGGCAGCGGCGGAACTGGCCGGAGGCGATTCGCACCGACTGTTGTTGGTGTTGCCCTATTTGGATAACCCTTATTTTGATCAGCTTTCACGTGCTCTGCGTAAGGAGGCCGAAAAGGTTGGCTATTCGCTGCTGGTAATGGTCTCTGACCGGATGCCTGAGCGCGAGCAGGAAGTCATTAGACAGGTTCTGCAAATGCGCCCGGCTGGAGTTATTTTTGCCGGGATCACCTTGGATACCGGGGCGGTACTGGAGCTGAGCCAGCGCATTAATTTGTGCCTGCTTGACCGCCAGTTAAGTGATAATACAGTGTGGGTTACCCGCATGGATGAGATAGCTGCAGCTACGCAGGTAATTCGTCATCTGGCCGAGCAGGGCTATAGTCACCTGTATTTTGCTACTCCCTCCTCTACCCGCATGGAGCCGATTGTCTACGAGCGCCTGGAGGCTTGCCAGTTGGTAGCCGCGCAGGAAAGAGTGCCTTTTAAGATTCTTAAATCTCACTGGGATTGCCAGGCTAATTTAGGGATGCTCACTAAATCTCACGACGCCGGTCACTGCGCCATCATTGCGTTCAATGATCTGTTGGCTATTGACTATGCGGCGGCTGTTTACCGTTCAGATTGGCGGATGGGTCCGGATGTTGGCATGGTTTCTTATGACAACACCCGTATGGCTAACCACCCTGAATTTGCGCTTTCTTCGATCGATCAGAATCTTGCAAAAATGGCCGCACTGTCAGTTAAAGCTTTAGTTGATCCTCCCAGCCCCACTCCACAAATGCAGTTAATTGAGCCGTTTTTGCAGGTCAGATCCTCTTCTTTGCGCTCCGCCAGGGTTAGTTAAATGTGCTCTTAAGGTGGCGGCAAGTGGCCAATTTTGCACCATTTACTGACATATGACTAGATAAACCTGCCTGCGATAGCGAGTATCGCAGGCCACTTCAATTAACTTGTTGTACTTACATTTGCGTAATGCTAGTGTGTACTCAGCGTCATTGCTGACGCGCGTTTGCATCGCCAAATACAACACATTCAGATCACACCACAGACACCAAGGAGGAACTATGGGTGAGAAGAAGCGTCTAGGGGTTGGCGTAATCTCCCTAGGTTGGATGGGTCGTCTACACACTCGTTCTTACAAGGCCGTAGCAGAGTACTTCCCTGAGCTAGGGGTAGAGGTAGAGCTAGTTGCAGCCGCTGACCCGATTGACTCCGTGCGCGAAGAAGCCACCGGCAAACTGGGTTTCAAGCGCACCTACGCTGACTACCACGAGCTGCTAGCAGACCCCGAGGTAGACATCGTTTCTATTGCTTCTCCTAACTTCCTCCACAAGGAAATCGCCCTCGCCGCCATTGCTGCCGGCAAGCCCTTCTGGATCGAAAAGCCCATGGGTGTAAGTGCTGCGCAGTCGCGAGAAATCGCTCAGGCCGCTGAGAAGGCTGGCCTGGTTAGCGCCGTCGGCTTCAACTACCGCCACACCCCCGCCATTGAGTACATGCGCACCCTGGTGCGTGAAGGCAAGCTTGGCCGCCTGACTAACGTACGCGTGTGGTTCATTGCGGACTACAACTCTTCCCCGTTAAGCCCGCTAACCTGGCGCGCTAGCAAGGAAAAGGCTGGCGCCGGGGTGGTGCCCGACCTGATGAGCCACGGCGCAGACCTGGCCCAGTACATCGTGGGCCGTATCGCTTCCGTCAGTGCCATCACCGACACCTTCATCACCGAGCGCCCCATCCCCACCAAGATGGGTGTGGGCCACTCTGGTTTCGAAATCGGCGATGAGGTTGGCGAGGTTGAAAACGAAGACTACGTAGCCATGCTGGTACGTTTCGACAACGGCGTGGTAGGCACATTGGAGTCTTCTCGCGTCAGCGTAGGCCCGCGCGCGGAGTACGTGGTTGAGGTTTACGGCACCGAAGGCTCTGCCCGCTGGAACTTCGAGCGCCTTAACGAGCTGGAAGTATGCCTCGGCGTCGACGGCGGAGCCACCCACGGCTACACCCGTGCCATGGCCAACCCCGCTTGGGGTCAGTGGTCCCGCTTCCAGCCGGCTATCGGCACCTCCATGGGCTTTGACGACATGAAGGTGGTTGAGGCTGCTCAGTTCATCCAGTCCGTTCTAACTGGCAAGCAGCTTGCGCCTTCAGCAGCCGATGCTTGGTGCGCCGCTGAAGTCGATGAGGCCACCGTCGCCTCTGCCGCTGATGGCCAGTGGCACGAAGTTGCTCGCGTCGAAGGCAACACCACCTTCGACAAGTGATACTGCGCCTGGCCCCTTTGGCCCCCTAGCTCAGGGGCCAGGCAATTGCGCCGTTTGCCGGCAAACACAATAATTAAAAAGACTTGCCCCCCACTGCTGGGGGTACACACTCGTAGATGAGTGAAAAATAGGAAAGGAGCCACCCAATGTCAAAGGGTGACATCTCCCTGAAGAATATCAACAGGGAGCAGATGCAGAAGGCGGTCGACAAGACTCCGCCTTCTGGCAAGCACCGTGGCGTATTTGCCATCGCAGCCGTAGCTACGCTAGGTTCACTGCTATTTGGTTACGACACCGGTGTAATCAGTGGCGCATTACCCTACATGTACATGCCCAATGGCGCTTCTGGTCTGGCACTGACCAGTATCGAAGAGGGCGCTATCTCTGGTGTTCTGCTAGTTGGCGCAGCTATTGGCGCGCTCATTGGTGGCTTGTTGTCTGACAAGTACGGTCGTCGCCACAACATCACCCTGCTGGCCATCCTGTTCTTCTTCGGTGCCTGCGGTAACGCCTTCAGCCCGAACGTGTGGATCATGTACATCTTCCGCTTCATCCTGGGCTTTGCCGTGGGTGGTGCCAGCGCAACCGTTCCCGTCTACCTAGCTGAAACTGCGCCTAAGCGTATTCGTGGCTCCATTGTGGCCCTGGACCAGCTGATGATCGTTACCGGTCAGCTGCTTGCCTTCACCATTAACGCCATCATCAACTCCATGAGTGGCGGCCCCTCGCTGACCATCACCGCTGACCCCTCTGGCACTCTAGACCCGAGCCTGCTGGGCCGTGAAATCTCCTTCGACGTTCTGTCCAAGCTGCAGACCTCCCAGGGTGGTAACCTCGACCCCGCCGCCTACCACGCTTTCCTAGAACAGCTGCAGGTCAGCGCCGGTAACGGTGACACCTGGCGCTACATGATCGTACTGTGCTCCATCCCGGCTGTGGCTCTGTGGATCGGTATCCGCCTCATGCCCGAGTCCTCCCGTTGGTACCTGGCTAAGGAACGTCTCTACGACGCCATCGGTGCCCTCAAGCGCGTGCGCAACGAGGAAAAGGACGGCCCCCTGGCCGACGAGCTTATGGAAATGGTCCAGGCTCACCAGCAGGAAGAAAAAGAGCACGCTCAGCGCAAGGGCTTTGGCTACGTCATGGCCACTCCGTGGCTGCGTAAGCTGATGTTCGTAGGTATCTTCCTGGCTATCACCAACCAGCTAACCGGTGTTAACACCGTTATGTACTACGCCCCCAAGGTTCTGCAGTACGCCGGTATGTCCACCTCCGCCTCCATTACCGCCCAGGTTGCTAATGGTGTCATGAGTGTTATCGGTTCCACCCTGGGTATCTGGCTGATCTTGAAGTTCCGTCGTCGTCAGATCCTGATCGCCGACGTGATCGGTGTGGGTATCTCCTTGCTGGCCATTGCCGCTATCTTCGAGTTCACCATTGCTCCGCACATCGATAACAAGACCACCCCACCGAGCTGGGCTGCCTACCTGATCCTGGCCCTGATGTCCGTGTTCATGCTGATCGTTCAGTCCTCCAACGGAACCATCGTGTGGACCATGATGGGTGAAATCTTCCCGTCTAACGTACGTGGCGTCATGAACGGTACCGCTATCTTCTGCCTGTGGATTGTCAACGCCATCGTGGGTTGGACCTTCCCCTACATGATGGAGAACCTCGGCGGTGGCATCACCTACACCATCTACGGTGTCACCAACCTGGTAGTGGCCGTGATCCTGTTCAAGATCATGCCTGAAACCGCTGACAAGTCTCTGGAAGAAATTGAGGTCGAGATGAAGGCTCGCTTCTCCTGACCAAAACTTGTGGGGTGTTTGCCGTAAGGCAAGCACCCCACTTTCAGCGGTATTTAACTGCCGCTACAGTTTCGACGTCGCCCCTAATTAGCCGTTAGGCGCGCGCCCGGGGCAGCATAGCTACTTACCCCAAAACGCACGCAGGATACGCATAGGATCAGGGGCGGCGTCGGACGAAAAACTGTTCACCGGCTCAAACAAAATAAAATTAATTGTCCAGACATTAAAGTCGCAGAAACCTTTCTACATAAACTTCTTCATGAGCACCCAAAGCCGGGATCCGCTCACCGAATGCTAAAACACAAAGGAGTTGCAATGGCAGCAAAGCTAGACCCCACCACCGCCATCACTGACCCACACGGCATCACCTGGGGCATGCACCCCATCAGCTGGCGTAACGATGACATTCCCGAGGTTGGCGAATGGAACACCATCGACGTCATGTTCGACGACCTGGCCACCGTTGGCTTCCGTGGCACCGAGGTTGCCGGCTGGTACCCGCCCAAGGAAGAGGTCAAGGCTAAGGCTGACGCCGCTGGTCTGAAGATCGTTGCCCAGTGGTTCTCCTCCTTCATCATTCGCGACGGCATCGACGCTGTTATCCCCGAGTTCCGCGCCACCTGCGAGTACCTGCAGTTCCTGGGCGCCACCCGCGTGGTGGTCTCTGAGCAGACCGGCTCCGTGCAGGGTATCCGCGACGTCTGCATCTTCGAGAACAAGCCCGTCCTCAAGGACGAGGAGTGGCCGGTTCTGGCCGAGGGCCTGAACAAGCTCGGCGAGATCGCTCACGAGTACAGCCTGGACCTGGTCTACCACCACCACCTGGGCACCGTGGTGCAGACCAAGGAAGAAACCTTCAAGCTGCTTGAGCTGACTAACCCCGAGAAGGTCTCCCTGCTGTTCGACACCGGCCACGCTTTCGTGGGTGACGGCGACGTCCTGGGCCTGCTGCACGGCGCTATCGACCGCATCAAGCACGTCCACTTCAAGGACGTTCGCCCCGAGAAGATGGCCGAGTCCAAGGAAGCCAAGCGTTCCTTCCTCGACTCCTTCCTGGCCGGCATGTTCACCGTTCCTGGCGACGGCACCATCGACTTCACCGAGCCCTACAACTTCCTAGTTGAGCACGGCTACAAGGGTTGGATCCTGGTTGAGGCCGAGCAGGACCCCAAGGTTGCCGAGCCCCTCAAGTACGCCAAGATCGCTCGCAGCTACGTTGAGGAAAAGCTCATCAACGCCTGACGCCTAGCGCTTTACCCCAGAGCATTTAGAGCTAACGGTTCTTAAGCCAGTTTTACAGCTACGGAAATATGTCCCGGATCGCCTAATAGCGGTTCGGGACTTTATTTATACCTGAACGCGTTTTATTATGCCTGAGAATGTTTTAGGTCTGAGTGTGTTTTAGGTCTGGCGCCCCTAAAGTACATCCGCCACCCGCGCGCAGAGCAACCGAGCCAGGCGCCTGGGCTTTCAAAGTCTGGCCTCATAGCGATCATATTGGGCGCCAACATAATCAGTGGCTGGTGATTAGGGAGGATTCCCTGACCACCAGCTGTGGCTCTAGCACCTGGTTGCGTCCGCTTAGGTCAGCTGCCGGGCTGCTGGTAGCCGCAGGGACGCTGGTAGCGCGGGCGCCGTCGGCACCTCACCCCGGACGGCCCGAGCTGCGCCGTCGGCACCAAAAGCGGCACCCTCAACCCCTGCAACCAACCCCACGGGCGGCGTCGAAAACCGGCATAACTAACAAAAAGCCACAAAATAAGAGATGTTTCACCCCTGTCTACAGTCAAGCTTGGCAAAGTTAAGCATGACAATGAGGCAGACTTAGAGCATGGGACGCCGAGGTCACCTCGGCCGCCCCGCGAACGATTTGATAGAAGATCCGAGGTTGTAGCGTGGCACACAGCATTTATATCAGCTCCCCCAGCGCTGGCTCGGGCAAGTCAATGGTGGCTTTGTCCCTAGCTTCAGCGTTAACCAAGGTGGTGGCCAAGGTTGGCATTTTCCGCCCCTTCGTATTTGACCGGGAAAATGACCTATTCACCCCGCTCCTACTTGAGCACTCAGGCTCACACTTAAGCGCTGAGCAGGCCATTGGCGTCACCTGGGACGAATTCCGCGCCGACCCTGAGGCCGGCATGGCCGCCATCATTGAGGCCTACCGTAACGTGGCCCGCGAGCACGACGTTGTCATCATTGACGGCTCTGACTACGACGGCGTCGCCGGCAACCCCGAACTGACCCTAAACGCCCAGGTAGCAGCCAACATTGGCGCCCCCACCCTGCTGGTAGTAAACGGCAACCAGGGCCCTTCCGAAGCACTAGCCAGCGCCCAGGTATCGATTAAGGAAATCGCCGCCGAGCACGCCCGGGTGGTGGCCGTGGTAGCCAACCGCTGCAAGCCCAGCGAGCGCGAAGCTATCGAGTACCTACTCAAGTCCAAACTGGAGGGGCTAACTGTCACCTCCATCCCGGAAGTGCCGCTACTGGCCGCCCCAAGCGTCGGCGAAGTTATGCGCACCATTGACGGCCAGCTACTTTCCGGCGACCCGGCACTGCTAGAACGTGAAGCTGAAGACCTACTCATCTGCGCCATGGACGTCTCCCACGCTATGGAGCGTCTACGTGACGGCCAGCTGGTAGTTGTGCCCTCAGACCGCGTAGGTATCATCATCGCCCTGGCTGCTGCGCACGCCTCCACCGCCATGCCTTCCCTGGCTGGTTTGGTACTAAACGGTGGTTTCCCGCTGCCTACCGTGCCCGCCGAGCTGATTAAGGGTCTAAGCACCTCGCTACCCATCATCACCACCAACCTGGACACCTTCAAGGTGGGTCTGGCTGCTGGTTCCATTAAGGCTCACATCGCCCAGGGCTCCAAGCACAAGATCGACGTCGCGATCACCACTTTCGAGCAGGAAGCTGACGTTAAGGGCATTATGGACGCCCTGGATGTGGCCCGCTCCGAGGTGGTTACCCCGCTGATGTTCCAAAGCGAACTGATCGAGCGCGCCCGCAACGACCGCCGCACCATTGTGCTGCCCGAGTCTGAAGACGACCGCGTGCTGCGCGCCGCCGACTCAGTACTGCGCCGTAACGTAGCCAATGTGGTGCTGCTGGGTGACGAAAACGCTGTACACGCCCGCGCCACTGAGCTGGGCCTAAACATTTCCGGTGCCCGCATCGTGTCTGTACACGACGAGGAGCTGCTAGAAAAGTACGCCACCGAGTTTGCTCGCCTGCGCGCCAAGAAGGGTGTCACCCTGGAGCAGGCCCGCGAAAAGGTCCAGGACGTGTCCTACTTTGGCACCATGATGGTGCACATGGGCGACGCCGACGGTATGGTTTCGGGCGCGGTACACACCACCGCCCACACCATCGTGCCTTCCTTCCAGATCATCAAAACCAAGCCGGGCACCTCCATTGTTTCCTCAGTGTTCTTGATGCTGCTTGAAGACCGCGTACTGGTTTACGGTGACTGCGCCGTCAACCCTGAACCCACCGCTGAGCAGCTGGCTGACATTGCCATTTCCTCGGCTGAAACCGCCCGCCAGTTCGGGGTGGAGCCGCGTGTGGCCATGCTGTCCTTCTCCACCGGTACCTCCGGCAAGGGCGCGGATGTGGACAAGGTTCGCACCGCCACTGAGCTGGTCCGTCAAAAGGCCCCTGAGCTGGCTGTTGAGGGCCCCATTCAGTACGACGCCGCCATTGACCCCTCCGTGGCTGCCACTAAGGCCCCTGGTAGCGCTGTTGCCGGACGCGCCAACGTGTTCATCTTCCCGGACCTTTCCAGCGGTAACATCGGTTACAAGGCCGTGCAGCGTTCTTCTGGAGCGGTGGCGGTAGGCCCGATCCTGCAGGGCCTGAACAAGCCGGTAAACGACCTGTCTCGCGGTGCGCTGGTGGAAGACATCATTAACACCGTGGCCATCACTGCCGTACAGGCACAAGGCTAAAAGCAAGCACTAACAACGCAAGTAACGCCAAGTAACGCAAGGGATTTTTATGGCACTGCACACCGTTTTGGTGATCAACTCCGGTTCTTCCTCCATCAAGTACCAGCTGGTGGACCCTGACTCTGGTCAGGCTCTGGCCTCAGGTCTGGTGGAGCGTATCGGTGAGGAAATGGGCGCGATCACCCACAAGCACGACGAAGCTAAGACTGTGATCGAAGCTCCCGTACCTGACCACCGCGCCGGCCTAGCCAAGGTGCTGGAACTGTTTGAAAGCGAAGGCCCCTCCCTGGCAGAGGCAAACATTGCCGCCGTCGGTCACCGCGTAGTGCAGGGTGGACGCTACTTTGACGGCCCCGCCCTGGTGGATGAGGCGGTAGAGAACCGGGTTGAGGCGCTAATCCCGCTAGGCCCACTACACAACGGCCCGGCCCTAGCCGGTATCCGCGTAGCTCGCCAGCTGCTGGCGGACGTGCCGCACGTGGTTGTTTTCGACACCGCTTTCTTCCAGGGCCTGCCGGAAGCCTCCGCGCGTTACGCCCTGAACCGCGAGGTCGCCGACAAGTACGAGATTCGCCGCTACGGCGCCCACGGCACCAGCCACCAGTACGTTTCCTCCACTGTCAGTCAGCTGCTGGGGCGCGACGACCTCAAGCAGATTGTGCTGCACCTGGGTAACGGTGCCAGCGCCTCCGCTGTTGTGTGCGGGCGCGCGGTAGACACCTCCATGGGTCTAACCCCGCTGGAGGGCCTGGTTATGGGCACCCGCACCGGCGACATTGACCCGGCTGCTGTATTCCACCTGGCCCGCGTGGCCGGGATGGACGCCCAGGAGCTGGACCACCTGTTCAACCGTGAGTCCGGCATGAAGGGCCTGTGCGGCGACAACGACATGCGTGAAGTGTGGAAGCGCATCGCCGCCGGCGACACTCAGGCCCGCGAAGCCATGGACATCTACATTCACCGCCTACTCAAGTACGTGGGTTCTTACACCGCCGTCATGGGTGGTCTAGATGCCCTCACCTTCACCGCTGGTATTGGTGAGAACGACGCCGCCATTCGCGCCGAGCTGTGCGCTCGCCTGGGTTGGTTGGGTGTTGAGCTAGATGAGCAGGCCAACAACCAACGCAGCCCCGAGCCGCGTGTGGTGTCCACCCCCGACTCGAAGGTGAAGGTGCTGGTAGTACCCACCAACGAGGAGCTGGCCATTGCCCGCCAGGCCATGACCCTGGTCTGAGACATTAGCCGCGTTAGTACTAGCGGCGCCGGTACTAGCGACGCCGGTACTAGCGGCGCTGGTACTAACGGCGCCGACGCCCAGGCTACCGCCAAATCAGGCGCTAGGCGCCAGCGGCGATAGCTGCCTGCCCGCGCCGGAAAACCTGGCCACGCTAGCAGCAACGCTGGCGCCACTGGCGCCGCGTTGTTGCCGCAAAGCTAGCCAGAGCTAAAGCAATGTGGGCCGGAATTTACATTCCGGCCCACATCTTTTGTTTCACGTTAAACGTGCGGCCTGCCCCTAAAACAGGGTGTCAGGGTTAGAGTCAGTTGCTTTACTGTGTCCGCTGTGGCGGTTAGCAGACAAGATTTCTTGCTGCGTTGAGGCAATTGTTTGCTGCGCGCTAGCAATCTTTTGTTGAATCTTGGCGATCTTTTGTTGTGCTGCCGCGATTTTTTGTTGAATAGCCACAATGCTTTGTTGAGCTGCCGTAGCCTTATTGTGAATTGTCACAATGCCTTGTTGTGCTGCCGCGAGATTTTGTTGAATCGCCGCAATACTTTGGTGGGCGGCAACTATCTTTTGCTGTTCTGAGGCAATTTCTCGTTGCGTCTGCGCGATCTGTTGTTGCAAAGCAGCGATGCTCTGCTGTGCATTAGCAATTTTTTGTTGGCTAGACATCGTTTTCACCTCACCTGACGCACTAGCACTAGTCTTCGCATGCTCTTTTTTATTTGGCTGGCTAGCAGCTTTACTAGCAGACTTCGACCCCTGAGCTGAGCTGGGCGCCGTCGTCGTAGTCCCCTTAATTTCCCCGCGAGTCCACCCTGGGCCACTATCCACCGAACTTTGACGCTGGTAAGCCGTGGCAGCGGCGCGAGCCTTATCATCGGCAGCCTCATTGAGAGGGTGACCGCTGTGACCACGGACCCACTCAAAACTCACCTTACGGCCACTAATAGCCTCATCAATAGCCTGCATTAAATCAGCGTTAAGCACCGGGCTTTTATCTGACTTACGCCAACCGCGCTTTTTCCAACCCGACATCCATTTAGTCACCGAATTAATCACGTACTGCGAATCAGCCAGCACATGCAATTCCTCATTGGTGGGGGCCGTGGCTTTCAGTAGCTCCAACAGCGCCGTAAGCTCGCCACGATTATTGCTGCTATTAGGCCAGCCTCCGGCCGCCCAGCAGTTTTCATCCACATACCAAGCCCAACCAGCTGGGCCGGGATTGCCCAGGGCCGAGCCATCTACCGCAACAACAGTCGTCATAGCCCAATATTAAAGACAAACAAAAACCCCCGCTGCGTAAAAACGCTGGCGGGGGCTTAAGTTTAGACGTATCAGGCGTCCAGGTCGGTCTCTAGCAGAGCCTTGAGGGCTTCCAGACCGGCCTCGGCACCCTCGGCCTCGCTGGTCAGGGTGACGACGTCACCGAAGGTGGCACCTAGGGTCATGACACCGAGGATGGAGGAAGCGTCTACCGGGCTGCCGCCTTCCTTGGCAATGGTGACCGGGATGCCCTGTTCGCCAACGGCCTTGACGAAAGCAGCGGCAGGACGAGCGTGTAGGCCGACCTTGGAGGCGATGGTGGCGGTTACCTGTGCCATAAACATTCTCCTTGACTGAAGTTATTGCCAGCGTTGGCTGGTAGCTATGAGAACGCGCCGCAGGTTGCCGCGCGTGCTGGGTATTACTTTACCGTGTTCTAGGTCAAAATTTCATCTGGGTTAAGCAGGTAAATAAAAATTTTTGGCAAACACACTGGTTTGATTGTCTGTACAGCGCCTGTAAGGACTTAGCTCGGGCTTTAAGCCTCAAGCTGGTGTATTTGATTTTCGGACCAGCACCAGGTGGACTTCTGTCCCAGCTGGCTTTTACGACGTCGTCGTCCCCTGCCCCTACCTGCCCCCACCCCTGCCGCCACCTCCGCCCCCGGCGCTCCCCTATCCCCGCCAAAATGACGTAAAAATGGCACCTTAGCGAGGGGTATAGACATGCCAAACTTAAAGTAACACCCGGCCCGGACTGTCATGCCGGCAGCATTGCCTGTCATTGCATCGGCACCTGCGGCCTAGCCAATCCGGCAGCCCAGGCACCTGGCACCCGACAACTGGCGCTATAGGTACCCGGCAGCCGTCAGCCACCAAAGCACAACTTATCCACCAAATCACCACCAGGAAAAAACATGAGCACACCATGGTTTAATGGCCCCTTATTGGGCTTCGATACGGAAACTACCGGAGTTGACCCTCGCCATGACCGGCTAGTGACGGCCGCTTTGGTGTTCCGTCCTGCCAGTAGTGGCGCCCCCACCCGCACCCAAGACACCGTAAGCACCTGGCTGGCTAATCCCGGCGTCGAGATTCCCGCTGGCGCTACGGCCGTGCACGGAATTACCAATGAGGTTGCCAAAACTCACGGAGCCCCCGTTGAGGAGGTTTTGGAGCAACTCGCCACTCATATTGTTGACGCACTACAGGCCTCGATTCCGCTAGTCATTTTTAACGCCAGCTATGACTTAACCCTGATGGAATCCGAGCTTAAGCGCCACGGCCTGGCCACGCTAACCGAGCGTTTGGGGGGAGAGCCAACGCCGGTGCTAGATCCACTGGTGTTGGATCGGGAGCTAGAGCGCTGGCGTAAGGGCAAGCGCAAGCTGGAGAACCTGATTGAGGTTTACGGCGTCGAAAACGACGAGCGGCTACACACCGCTGAGGTAGATGTGCAGGCCACGCTGGATGTTTTGCAGACAATGGCACTTAAACACCAGCAGTTGGCACAGCTAAACCTGGCCGAGGCTAACGCCTGGCAGGCCCGCTCGCACGTCAAGTGGGCGCGTTCCTTCAACCAGTGGCTCAGTAAGACGCGCCCTGACGCCGTTCCTGCTAGCGAGTCCTGGCCGCTTGACCTGGACTGATAGGGCGTGCGTGGCTTTTACAGATACTGGCGCAGATTCACGAGGTGTTGTTCCAAGATCTTTAATTTAGAGGCGTAAGGCTCGGTGCGAGCCTAGAATTTTACGCACTACTAAACACACTAAACTACGCATTACTAAGCACCCTAAGCCGCAGACCAATAGCGCTATGCGTTATGTAGCATGTTTTGTAGCACACCTCATTACTTCCTTAACTAATCAAGCAATATTGACCATAAAGGAATGCGGTGAGGGCTCTATTTAAGCGCCATGCGGATGGTGCTAACTTCGGTGTTGCCAAGCTACACACCCTCAGCGGCGCTCTAAACCAACACCCAAAGAAGCAATTTTTCTCAGTTTTACAGGTGATGCGAGACACATTAGTGCAGGTTTTTTGATTTGCCTGCGAGATCCGGGTTGCGGATCTAAAATATTAGACATTACTAAACACAGTGTATAGCACTCCAACAGTATGGAGTGTTATGTACCATGCTTTGTAATACTTCCCCAACACTCCCTTAAATCTTCATCAGTGCAGATAAACCATGGGGGAACACAATGGGGACCTCAACAACTAAACGCAGTTTTCAGGCCGCGTTAGCTTTGACGTTACTAGCTTGTTCAGGGCTGGCTGGGTGCAGCGGGAGCCAAGAGCAAGGCGCTACAAATGCTGGGAGTAGCAAGGCCGCCGTCGCCACTACACAAACTAAAACACCAAGCGCGACAGCCAAAGCCAGTGGTACGTCTACTGCAACTGGTACACCCAACGCAACAGCCAGCCCAACCATCACTATGACTCCAGAACTGGAAGCCTCCAAAAAGCGAGCTCTGGCTACGCCGCCACCACCTAAACCAGAGCTGATCACGGTCAACAGTGACGACGGCGCGATCGCTACCGCTAAGTACTGGGTGCAGCTCTACTACTACATCTACACCACCGGCAAAACAGATGAATACAAAGCACTCTGCCCTGGCAATAGCGCTACAGCAGTAAACCCTGTAAAGCATGCTACAGAGAACCACTCCGAAGGAGGATGGGTGGAACCTGTAACAGTTAAGTTTACTGACGGCTTTAGAAGAACTGATTTTCCAGACACGGTAGTTATTCAGGTTAATTATGACAGAGACTCATTTACCCAGTATCACGGAGACGGAGAAATTATTGAGTTTAAAAAAGAATCTCGTTGGGCAGCGTTGGAACTTAACTATGTTAATGGACAATGGACAATAGTAAGGCACAAAGATGAGACTTCGGAATAAGATAGCTATCGCAACTATCATTGCATTATTCACATTACCTTTTAATTTTTCTACTAGCTGTCAAGCAAAAAGTAATGTTTCTGGCGGAGAAGACGGTGCCTCCTGGGATGTTCACAGTCAAAATAACACGACCAGGTCTGGTGGTTTTTCGTCTGTGGCCGAACCGGCCGGGCCCATAGACCCTGAAGCCGCTAAACGAGCCGCTGAAGAATACGCCAACAAATGCCTACTTCCACAGATAGAAGTAATCATGACACTGGGGTCGGCCCCAGGACCTCCTGCGGAATGCACCGCCCAAGTCAACACCGGTGCGCCTTTGGCTGCCGGGCCTACCACGGTCAGTAACGAACAGGTCGCCCGCCTTATCCCACACGGATCGGGTATAAACCGCTACCCCAGTGGGGAGATTTTCGTTATCTTCAAGCAACCCATGATGGTGTGGACCAGCCCCAACAAACAAACCTTCAACATAACTTTGTTGGGAACAGCCATTGAGGTTGAGGCTACACCTACTTCTTTTAACTGGGACTGGGGAGACGGCCAGTCCTTTGAAACCACTGATCCGGGTACGCCCTACCCTAACTACACTGTCAGCCACGCCTATGAAGTAACCGGTAACGGCTACGTAATCAAACTACGTACTTCCTGGTCGGCTAGGTGGCGTATAGCCGGCCAAACCCAGTGGCACCAAGTCAACGGGACAGTCACTACTACTGAAACCTCAAGCCCGTTCAACCTATACATCGCTGACTCTTACGGCACCACCCCGTAGGGGGAAGTAATTTCGAGGCGAGCCCTACACTGGCTTGGTTTCAGCACAGCACCACACCATAAGGGAAACAACGGTCAAGCAGGCTGGAACAGGTCTAGGTATAGCTGCTAAGTAACACCCATAGCCAGCCAATACCTAGCCCAGCACTTGGCCCTCACAAATACTGACAAATCGTCCGTTCCCTATAAAACCCCATGGAATTTTTATAGGGAACGGACGATTTTGCCTGTATATGTCTGTTTTTGCCTGTGTTTGTCTGTACTTGCTGGAGTTACTGGCGGCCGGAGTAGTTGGGGGCCTCAACTACCATCTGCACGTCGTGCGGGTGGCTTTCCTTCAGACCAGCAGAGGTGATGCGCACAAATTGGCCGTTAGCCTTAAGCTCAGCGATAGTGCGTGCACCCAGGTAGAACATGGACTGGTGCAGGCCACCGATCAGCTGGTAAACCACGGAGGCTAGCGAACCAGAGAAGGGCACCTGGCCCTCAATGCCTTCGGGAACAATCTTGTCGTCGCCGCTGACATCGGCCTGGAAGTAGCGGTCCTTAGAGTAGGACTTGCGCCCACGCGAGCTCATGGCACCCAGTGAACCCATGCCACGGTAGCGCTTCCACTGCTTACCGTTAACGAACACCAGATCACCAGGAGACTCGGTGCAGCCAGCCAGCAGGGAGCCAACCATTACAGTGTCAGCACCAGCCACAATGGCCTTAGCAATGTCGCCAGAATACTGCAGACCGCCGTCGGCAATTAGCGGCACATCAGCAGCCTTACAGGCCTTAGCGGACTCATACACGGCGGTTACCTGCGGCACACCCACACCGGCCACCACACGGGTAGTGCAGATAGAGCCCGGGCCCACACCCACCTTAACCGCGTCCGCACCAGCGTCAATAAGGGCCTGAGCCCCCTCAGCGGTAGCCACGTTACCGCCGATAATGTCGATGCCGTGGAACTGCGGGTCGTTCTTGAGGCGAGTGATCATGTCGCAAGCCAGCTTGGCGCCACCGTTAGCGGTGTCAACCACCAGCACGTCCACACCGGCGTCAGCCAGCGCCACGGCGCGTTCCCAAGTGTCACCCCAGTAGCCCAGGGCGGCACCCACCATCAGACGCCCAGAGGCATCCTTGGTGGCGTGGGGGTACTGTTCAGTCTTAACGAAGTCCTTGACGGTGATCAGACCAGTTAGACGGTCATCGTCGTCAACAATCGGCAGCTTTTCAATGCGGTTGTCAGCCAGCAGGGTCTTGGCTTCTTCGCGAGAGATACCTACATAACCGGTGATTAGCTTTTCACGCGGGGTCATACAGTCAGAAACGCTTAGCTCTTCCCAGCGATCGGCGGGAACAAAACGCAGGTCACGGTTGGTGATAATACCTAGCAGGCGCCCCTGCGCGCCCACAACGGGCAGACCCGAAACCTTGTACTGACCGCACAGCTTGTCTAGTTCAGCGATGGTGGCATCCGGGCCAACAGTTACCGGATCCGAAACCATACCTGATTCACTACGCTTTACGCGTCGCACCTGCTGGGCCTGATCCTCAATGGATAGGTTGCGGTGCAAAATACCAATACCGCCCTGACGAGCCATGGCGATAGCCATATCAGCTTCAGTTACGGTGTCCATGGCCGCTGAAATTAGCGGAATGTGTAGGGAAATGTTACGTGTCAACCGAGCGGTAGTGTCCACTTCGGAGGGGACGACGTCGGTCAACCTAGGCAGTAGGAGGACGTCGTCATAGGTTAGACCAGTGGGGGCAAAGATGTCGCTATTGGTGATGGACTCGTTCACCTTTCTAAGGTTATGCCTTTGAGGTTAAGGTTCCAAGGTCTCACAAAGGTGGCTTTTTCCACCTTATAAAGCTGCGGTTTTTGTCCCCCGGTTTTGTGAGCGTCCTACCGCTTGGTTTAGCGGGCACCCCGCCCCCGGTTTTGTGAGCGTCCCACCCCTGGTTTAGCGGGCACCCCACCAGCGCTTTTAGCTGCCAGCTCAGGCCTTAGCGCTCGCTCTAACACTTGCCGTCTAACGTGCGCAAATAGCTTGCGCGCAAACAACAAATAGCTTCCGCACAAACAAAACGACCCGCCCCTACCGGGACGGGCCGCGCAAGCTGGAAAGGTTACTTGGTAACCACAGCTAGGATGTCGCGAGCGGAGAGAATTAGGTACTCTTCGCCGTCGTACTTGACCTCGGTGCCGCCGTACTTGGAGTAGATAACCAGGTCACCCTCAGCGACGTCCACCGGAACGCGTTTGCCATTGTCGTCAATGCGACCGGGGCCTACTGCCACAACCTTGCCCTCCTGGGGCTTTTCCTTGGCGGTGTCGGGCAGGACTAGACCGAAAGAGGTGGTCTGCTCGGCCTCGACGGTCTGAATGACCACGCGGTCTTCGAGCGGCTTGATGGAGACGGACATAACGACTCCTCCTTTACGCATAGTATGCCCCACAGCTGCCACACCTCTGCCGTCGCGGGGGTCAGCGGCACAGCGCGCTGGAGGGCATGTGGAACATGCCTTAACGATGAATAACTTACGACGCCATTAGCACTCAGTCAACGCGAGTGCCAAAATCTCTCCGAACTTTCGCCCACGGTGGAGTTTGCGCGAGCTGCCTACAGTACACGGTGGAGTTTGCGTTAGCTACCTACAGTATTAGCTGCCTACAGTATTAGGGCAGGCGCACCTATGACATTATTACGGGCCACCTATGGCATTATCTAGGCATGGACGCTACCACCTTCGCACCGCTGTTGACCCCTGAAGGCTGGCAGCTCCTAGCCAACCTTCCCGATTACCAGCCCGATCAGGCCTTGAAAGTGGCCGTGGCACTGCGCAAGCAGGGCTACGGCCCCGAGCTGATTGCGGCCGCCCTGACTCAGCAGCGTTTGCGTAACAAGGCCCAGGCCAAGTTTGGCCCCTACGCCCAGCGCATGCTGTTTACTCCCGACGGCGTGGAGCAGGCCAGTCGTTTGCAGGTGGCCGCCCTGCACGCACAGCGCTTCGTTAAGGCCGGCGTCAAGCATGTGGCCGACATGGGTTGCGGGATTGGCTCTGACACCCTGGCCCTGGCTGAACTGGGCTTACAGGTCAGCGCTGTTGAGATGGATGAGGCTACCGCCGCCCTGGCCACAGTAAACCTGATGCCTTATGAGCAGGTGCAGGTAATTAACGCCGACGCTACCAGCCTGGATTTAGCCCAGCTGGGGGTGGACGCAATTTTTGCTGACCCGGCTCGACGCGCTAATGGGCGACGTATTAGTGACCCCGAAGCTTGGTCACCAGCGCTGAGTACGGTGCTTTCTTGGCGTCAGCAGGTGCCTAACCTGGGCGTTAAGGTAGCTCCCGGCATTGATTATGCGGCTTTACCCCGCGACGCTCACGTGCAGTGGATTAGTGATCACGGTACGGTTATTGAGGCGGGTATTTGGTGCGGTGATTTGGCACTGGAAGGTAGCGGCCGTAGCGCTTTAGTTATTGACGACGACGGCGCCCACCGCCTGCTGGATACGGAAAGTGTCCCTTCTACTCCCCCAGCCCAGCTTGGGGCGGCACCTGAACTAGGTGAATATCTCTTTGAACCTGATGGGGCGGTAATTCGCGCAGGTTTAGTAGCTAAAGTTGCCGAACAATTAACAGCTGCCCCAATAGCCCCACAATTAGCTTATTTAACAGGTAATTGTGCATTATCTGGTGATTTAGTGCCGTTTGTCAGAGCTTGGAAGATTGTGCAGGTTTTGCCTACTAAACCCTCAGCTTTGAAAGCCTGGGCTAAGCGCGCCGACATTGGGGTGTTAGAGATTCACAAGCGCGGGATCGACGTCGAACCTGAGGCTTTGCGTAGGCGTTTGCACCTGCAAGGTGCTAAACAAGCAACAATAGTATTAACTCGTCAGGGCGCTAAGGGGCGCGGCAAAGCTATCGCTTTATTGGTTGACCCAACAAACTGACTTAATTGTCTGACCTTACATTCATAATTGGTCATGTAATCAAATCGAGTCATCACTTCCAGGTTGCTCTCAGTTAAATTTCAGGTTGCTTGGTTAAGGTCTTTACCTAGCGGCCAGCATATGCACACCCAATATAAGTAATTGAATATTTTCCGCCACACACAAGTTACCTGGCTCTCAATTCAAGGTTTTTAAAACCGTGAATAGTGAGTTAAATATACAATTTCGTGACAATTGCGGTGGTTTTGGTTACTTATATTCCTTATGCTGTTGACGCTCCCCCTTAGAGATAGTTAGCCTCAAACTATCCCCAACTCGAATCTGTCGAAGGTAAACATAATGAGCGATATTTCTCGCCGCACAACCCTTAAGGGGGCAGCTTGGAGCGCCCCCGTGCTCGTAATTGGCGCGCAGGCTAGTGCCGCCACCACCTCTCGTGTAGTTGAGCCCAAGCTGTGGTGGAACAACACCTACGCCTCCACCCAGTGCCACCAGTACGCTGACAACCCGCGCAGCTACTCCTTCCTGATTGGTAACAGCTTGCAGTACGGTAACCGCGCTGCAGGCAACAAGAACGACTACGGTTTCCGTATTGCCAACGTTAAGTGGCAAAACCCCAACGGCAAGATCTACCCCACCGAGACCACCGCTCTCACCGGTAACGCCGCTGACAACCCCGGCCCGCGTCGTCAGACCAGTGGCATGGGTAAGCCTGCCTACATTACCGAGGTGGCCAGCATCGACTGGATCCACAAGAACTACATCGTAAAGTTCGACACTATCGAGCACTCTGGCTTGGCCGGTAGGAACACCTACTACCAGGACAGGGCTTGGTACGACTGGGCCGGTAACGAGAACAAGGCTGCCGTAACCCAGCGCATCAGCGAAACCAACGGTTGGCCGCTACCCACCGCAGTGGACGTTAGCTCTCTGCCTGCTGATGTTGTGGCTGACGCCTACGCCAAGATCCGCTCCATGGGCTTTGAGCACCCCGAGAACTTCGTGCCTTACCGCAGCGTTTACCGCGGTAACTTCTACTTCAACGCTAAGGGCACCATCGGCGGCACTCAGCCGGAAGACAATGTAGCTGTAGCCCAGTACATCGACTCTCACGCTGAGACTCGTACTATCAAGAACGGCGTATCCACCATTACCGGTATCCCGCGTGTGTGGACCTACTACTTCACCCAGAACGACCCGTCCCTGCCGGCCGGCAAGAGCTACTACTGGACCAGCGCCATGTGGCCTTTCGGTGCCGAGGGCTGGAAGCGTGACGGCTACCCGATTCCTGCCGACTGGAAGTAATCTGCTGAAGTATCTAGGCAGTTACTAGCGTTTATTTGAGCTAATAGCAGCTGTTTACTAAGTGT
>ERZ772956.39-NODE-39-length-106076-cov-6.970996_pt1 | contig 106076 bp, 135 predicted proteins | sample MGYA00580683_ERZ772956 | MGnify/ENA primary metagenome ERZ772956 (study PRJEB29015, sample SAMEA2738077) | human oral metagenome | biome: human oral; feature: human-associated habitat; material: saliva | place: China | collected 2212 ... | reverse complement strand
TCTAGTCGCTCGTGGAAAATCTCAGGACTATATTGACCGCATTATGGTTACACCGAATCCTGCTAACATCAATGTACCGCAGGCAGCCAACACATCGTCGTTATCTCCGGTCTCAGGCAGTTTTGCAACATTTCTCTTTTCATCTTTTTTCTTTGACAAATCGCCGGTTTTGATATTCTTTAAAATCTTATAATTGTCATCCTCTTCAGTTCTCGCATTGGGCTTCAACGGATCATTTTGAGCCGGCGGAGCGATTTCTCCATCTTCATAGAAAATTCCAAGGGAAGCTCCTGCTGTCATGTTCTTCGCATTTGCTCTGAATACAACATGCTGCTTTCCATCTTTAGTCTTTATAATTCGAACGAGTTTAAGCGTTGTATCATCGGATTCATAGTGGAATGTAGACGGATGATATCCCTTAAATTTCTTTATTATCGGAGAATTTAAAGGAATTCTCACCTCTTGGCCCTGTACTGCTTCAAAGGTGCTTTCAATGTCCTTTCCGTTTTCGTCTTTAAAATATTCCTTTATCAACGGAGAAACCGCATCTTTCATTTTGTGCATATATTTAACATGTACGTTGAATTTTGCCGACATATCCAATTTGACTTCCTGCAAATCTCCGACAGCCTTTTCAAGTTCCTCCTTTGCTCTATCAATCTCAGCTCTATCTGCATAAATTTTGTCTATTTTGAGCATTTTATCGATTTTGTCCAGCGTGTCATAGAATTCAGTTCTCGACGGTTCTGCATATCCGAATCCTTCTTTTGGCATTTTTTCAACAGCATTGTAATATGCTTCTTCCAGATCTGACACATCTGTTTGAACGTAAGATTCCATTTTCAAGTTTTTAATTTTGTCTATTAAATCCTGTTCCGCTTTCCTAAAATCTCTATGAGTTTTAATCGGTTCTCCCTCTTTGCTGGTTACAATACCCTTCAAATCTTCTCTGGATATCAAATCCTTACCTACGCTGTAAGCATCCAACAGTGAATAATAGGTTTCTTTCGTATATCTTTTTCCGTTCTTGCCGTTTTTATCCAACATTTCATCTGCAATTTTAAGTTGCTTTTCAATACCGCTCCTGTCAAATGGTTCAGGTATCATATTTCCAAAGGCTTCATTGAGTTCTTTTCTCATTTTTTCAACTTGTTCCTGAGTTATGTCGACATCGCCTTTATTTATTTTCTCAAGTAAGCTTCTCGCCTCATCATTCTTCTTAAGATAAGCGTCTTTAGTGTCTTTTTTTATCTCAAGTCCTGCATTTACCGCTGCCATATAATTGCCCCAGTGCTCCGTTACAGCATTTTCTAAAAAGCTGCCATCGATTGTCATAGGTTTATCCGGTACTTTCAATGTATACTCTTCTCCACCGAGGGTCAGCGTTATACTATCACCTCTCACAAATATATTCCCGTCGTGTTTAAATATTTGTTTATCGTATTTCCCGTTCTTATCTTCGGGTGCCCAAATTAAAAACGACTTAATAGCTCCATTGTACTTGATGAAATTTTCGTCTCCCAATCCCAATTTGCCGTCAAATTCTGAAACACCGATATCCTGCGACATCAGAGGGATCTCCAATTTCCCATAAATTGCAACTTCTTTCACTTTGTTGAGTGGATCCACATGCAAAGTTGAGACGTAGATTTTAAATTTGCCCCCTTTGTTGCTGTTGTAAAATGACTGTTCTTTGCTGTGCTTTTTGACATACTCGAAGTTTATTTCTTCACTTTCATTGGCATTTACCGTAAATCCGCTGTTTACATTCATTTTATGTATCATTGAAATGCCGGGTAAAACAACAGATACACTCATAATTCCCCCAATGGCAATCGCAAGTATTTTTTTCTTTTTCATAAATAATCTCCTCTCGCTTAAGTTAGTTATAACTAATATATACTCTCAATTTATCTTTGTCAATCGCTCTATTTCAACATTATATTCAATCAACTGCGCAATATATTTCATCGGTCACAGCTCTTATCATTCATTTTCATCTTCCATCCCGTCAAAAAATGAGAAGTACATCATCACTACGACATGACAATGTACTTCTCAATTTCATTTCTGCTTTTTATAGTATCTTAATTTATAATATATATTCATATATCGTATGAGATGACTCTCTACAGCTATCTCTCAAATCGCTGTTTCCGGTTAGTAAATGCGAATCGTCATCTTACTTTTCTTTTTTTCTCCTGGAAGTCGCTATAACTCCTGCACCGGACAGCAATAGTATACCGCCGGCGATTAACAAATTGCTTTCATCTGATGTCTCAGGTGATTTTGCTGCCTTTTTATTTTTCACAGCATCTTTGTTCTCCTTCTTTTGTTTTTTCATCTTATCGTTTGTCGGTTTTTCCTTTTTCTCAACTTTACCGGCATTTTCAGGTTTCTTCGGATCATTTGGCTTTACCGGAGGTGCAGGTGTCGCTTCCGGTGCATTTTTCAACGCATCCAACACCGCATTTTTCAACGAAAAAACATATTTTTTTGTCGTAGCTTTACTTACTGCATCTATGTTTTCATAAGTCGCCTTCTGACCGAGTATACTGGCTTTGAATTTCTCCGTATCTCTCTCATATTTCTTCGCATGTTTTCCTTCCACGTTGATTAAGTCTTTAATTATTCCTTTTTCAACTACAATCGTCGCTTTAGTATGATGTTTCGGCATGGTACCATCGCCTTCTCCTGTGTAAGTGCCATCCTTTGCAATCTGTCCGCCCTGAACCGCAAATGCGCCGGCGGAGGTTATGAGCAGACCTACCATACACGCTACGAATCCCTTTTTTGCTCTTCCTGAAAATTTCTTGGAAATCTTAATCTTCAACATATCTATACCTCTCTCTTTCTCCTTGACAGAGTAATCAATCTGTCAAACAACTCGTGTTACAAAGTACAATGATAAACTTCCCTAAACGGGGCTCAAGAAATGCGAGTCACGGTCATATCATTTCCAAGGTGTCCTGTACTGTTGCACTCGCTCTTTATTAGTTTATCCTAACAATTTATTTTTTGATTGTCAAGAATTTTCTCCATCGTGGATGTGGATATCGTTCCTCCGCACGCACGCTGCCCTATTTCTTCTTTCCTGAAAGACGAACTGCTGTAACGGCAGTTCCTGCCAATAGAAATAACATAATCCATTCTGTCATCATGTTGAAATCTCCTGTCTTAGGAATATGTCGACCTTCTCTGCCGGATTTAGCTTTGTGAACACCTGCATTTTTATTACTCGGCGTTTTAGCCTTATCAACGTTATCATTGCTGCCATTATTATTCACTTCAGGCGATTTTGCCGTCTGTATCTGTAAAATTCCCGTTGCAGAGCCCTCCGTGGTATTAATTGTAACTTTGTGTTCTCCCGGTTTCAAGGCGTCTATGAATGTCTTCTTAAGGTTCACAACGATGCTGCCTTCCTTCACATCATAATCTTCCACCTTCAACAATTTCCCGTCGACCGCAACCGATATGAAATGTTCTTTGTGAAGCTGTAAAAGCCTATAAGCCGCACCTATAGAACGTCCTTTAGTATAATAAACCGCATCTGATTTCACTTTAACTTGATTTCCTGCGTTTATATCTCCCTCGGTCGTAATTTTGAGTTCAGGTTTATTCGCAAATGTATAGACGACTTTTCCTGAAAATTCTCTCGCCAAAGTCCACGTCGCCTCTGCTTTATCTCCTATCTTTTTTGAGTCAAATTTGATGAATTCGAGCTTGCCGTCCACATTTTTAATTTCTGATTTTGAACCCTCGTTAAATTTCAACGGTTTTCCCTGCATGTCGCGCACCGGATTTGGAACGGTCTTTCCAAACGCTTCTCTTGTAATCGTCTGATCTCTGGCTTCAAATTCAATTGTATGTTTGATTTTTCCCAGAGGAGTAAGATCGCATATGTGATTTGAACCCAACTTCAGCTCCTTCAGCTTAGGCATGGAAGACAGAGCGGAAATATCTGAAATTTCATTTCTCTGCAATGAAAGCTCAACGAGATTCGTGTTATTCTTCAACACGCTGATATCTTTAATTCCGCAATTATCCAGTACAAGATCGTCCAGATCCTTAAAATTCTTGATTACATCGATATTGATAACTTTATTTCCGCTGGCATTAAAGGATTCAAGCTCTGTCAAAGTTCCGAGCATTGAAATATCCGTAACTTTATTGACATGCATGTAAAGCGTCTTCAACTTTGTCAATCCGCTCAGAGGTTTGACGTCAGCGATTTGGTTTTGCTGAATATACAGTTCATGAAGATTTTTCAGTTCTTTTATCGGTGATATATCTTGAATTTTGTTGCTGTGAGCATCTAACACTTTCAAGTTTTTCATATCCTTCAAGGAAGAAATATCCTTAACCCTGTTAGCGTAAAACGAAAGAACCTTTAGATTTGTCAACTTTGAAAGCTTACTTATATCTTCAACTTTGTTATTGTAGAAATACAACTCTTCCAGCTTGGTAGAACTTGCCAAAGGTGAAATATCGGTAATGCCTATGCATCTACCCAAATTCAACTTCCTTAAATCTGTCAACTTGTCAAATCCTGCAATGCTCGTAAGTTTTCTGTTTCCGTACATATTAAAATCTTCAAGTTTACGTAGATCTGCAATAGGTCTGGCATCCAGAATCTCGTTCTGACTCAGGTTTAGCTTCTTCAATTCTGTCAAGCTGCTTAGCGGAGAGACATCCTTGATGTAGTTGTCATCCAGTTTTAAGAACTGCAACTTCTTCAACCCTTTTAGCGGACTCAAGTCAGTCACCTCGTTGTAACCGAGATGCAGACGAGTTATATTGGTCGCATACTGGAGTCCATCCAAGTTCTTGACTCCCTTTCCGGCCATCTGTTGGGTGAAATTCAGGTCATTATCCAAGCCGCTCATCTTCTCCATCATCTCTTTTGTGATTTTACCATCCTTGACTTTTACACCTTGCTTTGAAAGTTGAAATACAATCGCTTCCTTCAAATTTTTGTCGGGTATCGTCACTTCGTCTTTGGCTGAAAGCACAGATGCTCGTTTTGGAGCCTTCACGACTGAATTATCAGTTATCTTCGCTTTTGTTTCTTCTCTTTGATCAGCCGTTTTCGCCTTTGTTTTCTCTCTTTGATCAACCGCTTTCGTTTGCGTGTAATCGCCATCATCTGCTGAAGTTCCGGCGTGAACCATATCGTATTGAATAAACTGAATCGCCATCAAAAACGCCAATACGATGGCTGATCCTCCTTTAAGTAATTTTCTCATGTTATTCCTATCTCCTTATAATACTGCTATAACGTTCATGTGTTGAGCGCAATGTAACACCTATATCAAACACTGTTGCATTCATCTTACGTTAGTTAATCCTAACAATTTAGTTTTCGATTGTCAAGAGTTTTGTTTAAATAAAATGCATATTTATACTGTCAGCTTAACACGTAGGCATTTTCAAATATTCCTCTTAATTCATCCCTCTCATTTTAACTAAAAAAGAGAACATATCCGTCAGAATATGCTCTCATAATCAACTTTATCTTATCTCTCCCGTCTACGTTCTATTCCTTGTACTCAATGCCTTCGTCGGATACTACCACCACGGAGTCAAAGTCAATTTTTGAAACGTCCTCCTTCTCCTCGTCAACAATGGTCATGTTTTCGATCCAGTCATGAGTTTCTTTTGCTTTTTCTCCATATTCAATTTCAATATTTTTATAAATATCCAGTCCTGTACCTGCCGGTATCAATTTACCGATGATGACATTTTCCTTCAATCCGCTCAACGTATCAGTTTTTCCTTTAATCGCCGCATCGGTTAAAACCTTTGTTGTCTCTTGGAAGGATGCCGCTGACAGGAATGAGTTTGTCGTAAGCGAAGCCTTTGTTATCCCAAGCAGTTGTCTGACTCCCTTTGCCGGTTGTCCACCGGTTGCCTCAGCCCTCTCGTTTGCTTCCATTATTTCAAACTTGTTGTACAAACCTCCTAAAATCAAGTCCGTATCACCGGCATCTTCAATTTTAAACTTGGAAAGCATTTGGCTGATGATGACTTCAACGTGCTTATCATTGATATCTACACCTTGTAATTTGTACACTCTCTGAACTTCCTTCAGCAAGTAATCGTATACTCCCTCCGTGCCTTTCAACCTGAGCATGTCATGAGGATTTAAAGGACCCTTGGTTATACCGTCTCCTGCGTTCAGATAATCCCCCTCCGACACGTTCAATCTAGCACCATAAGGAACCGTGTAGACCATCTCTCCTTCTTCACCTCTGACGATTACTTCTGTCTTATTATCACTTGTAGGAAGGATGGATATCACCTCGCCGTCGTTCTCGCATATCTCCGCGAGCCCCTTAGGATTTCTCGCTTCGAACAACTCTTCAACTCTAGGCAGACCGTGAGTAATGTCGGCACCTGCTACACCTCCTGAATGGAAAGTTCTCATAGTCAACTGCGTACCAGGCTCACCTATAGACTGTGCGGCAGTAATACCTACGGATTCGCCTATGTTGACGGATTCGCCTGTCGCCAGGTTTCTGCCATAACACTTGGCACAAACCCCGACTTTGCTCTGACATGTCATTACAAATCTGATCTTCACAGCTTCTATACCGGCTTCATCTATTGCATCTGCCATGGATTCCGTAATTTCCTCATTTGCAGCCACAATAAGTTCTCCTGTGTTGGGATCGACGATGTCTTCCAGCGAAGTTCTACCTACAATTCTCTGTTTCAGAGGCTCAATGAGTTCTTTTCCGTCTGTGAAAGCTCTGATTTCTATACCTTCCGTGCTTCCGCAGTCCTCTTCTCTGACAATGACATTATGGGAAACGTCGACCAGTCTTCTGGTCAAGTAGCCCGAATCGGCGGTTCTAAGCGCCGTATCCGCCAGACCTTTTCTGGCTCCGTTTGACGATATGAAGTATTCCAATACGGAAAGTCCTTCTCTAAAGTTTGCTTTAATTGGAATTTCAATGGTCTTACCGGTTGCATTAGCCATCAGTCCACGCATGCCGCCTACCTGAGAAATTTGTTTTTTAGAACCTCTGGCACCTGAATTCGCCATGATGAACAAGTTGTTCAGGCTTCCCAAAGATTCCATCAGAGAATCCGCAACATCATCTGTCGTCTTTGCCCAGACCTCACACACTCTCTCGTATCTTTCCCTGTTGGACAACAGACCTCTCTTGTAGAAATCTTCCAACTGATCCACGGATTTTTGGGCATTTTCCAGTATTTCTCCCTTATTTTCAGGGATTTCCATATCCGCAATACTTATCGTGATGGCTCCCTTGGTAGAATAATGGAATCCCATATCCTTGATGGCATCCAGCATAATTGCGGTTTTGGTATTTCCGTGTCTTCTGTAGCACTTGTCGATAATCAATCCCAGCTTTTTCTTGTCGCACAGGAAGTCGACTTCCAGAGAATACGGATCCTTGTTCCTATCCGGTACAAATCCCAAATCTTGAGGAATTTTCTGGTTGAATATGAATCTGCCCACTGTGGATTCCACCAGTTTTCCCCTTTTATCTTCATCGTCCTTGTACATTCTAACGCTCACCTTGGCATGGATTCCCACTTCTCCGCTCTGATAAGCCATTATCATCTCATCCATATCCGAGAACATTTTGCCCGATCCCTTGACATCCACGGACATCTTATCCTCCGATCCGTCATGAGTCAGATAGTAACTTCCTAAAATCATGTCCTGTGTCGGAGTCGTTATAGGAGATCCGTCTTTAGGTGCGAGGATGTTGTTGACCGAAAGCATCAAAAACCTGGCTTCCGCCTGTGCTTCCACTGAAAGAGGCACGTGTACAGCCATCTGGTCTCCATCAAAGTCAGCATTGAACGCCGTACAAACGAGCGGGTGAAGTTTGATCGCTTTTCCCTCTACCAATACCGGTTCAAAGGCTTGTATTCCCAGTCTGTGAAGAGTAGGCGCACGGTTCAGCATAATCGGATGTTCCTTGATAACCTCATCCAGAATATCCCATACCAGAGAATCGCCCTTTTCTATCATCTTCTTTGCCTGCTTCGTATTTTCAGTCAAGCCCTTGGTTTTTAATCTGCCGATTATAAAAGGTTTAAACAGTTCCAGCGCCATTTTCTTCGGCAATCCACACTGCCAGAACCTCAATTCCGGTCCGACTACGATAACCGAACGACCTGAGTAATCAACACGCTTCCCCAACAGATTCTGTCTGAATCTACCCTGTTTACCTTTCAACATATCGGATAAGGATTTCAGCGGTCTGGTTCCCGGTCCTGTAACCGGTCTGCCTCTTCTACCATTGTCTATCAAAGCATCTACCGCTTCCTGCAACATTCTCTTTTCATTTTTGATGATTACGTCCGGTGCTCCGATTTCAAGAAGTTTTTTCAGTCTCTTATTTCTATTTATAACCCTTCTGTAAAGTTCGTTCAAGTCGGATGCTGCAAATCTGCCACCGTCCAGCTGAACCATGGGCCTCAAATTTGGTGGAATTACAGGTACCACTTCCAGCACCATCCATTCAGGTCTGTTTCCTGAGTTTCTAAAGGCTTCAACGACTTCAAGTCTCCTCACCAGCTTTACTCTCTTTTGACCTGTGGCATTCTTTGAGGTTTCCCTGAGCTCTTTTGACAGTGCTTCCAAATCGATTTTAGCTAAAAGCTCCCTTATCGCCTCTGCTCCTATTCCACCTACAAATCCTTCGCAATCCTCTTTAGCAGCCTTATACTGCTCTTCAGTTATTATATCTCTTTCTTTATAACCTGACTTGCCCGGCTCTATCACGACGTAGTCCGCAAAGTATAGAATTCTTTCCAAACTTCTCGGAGTCATATCCAAAATCAATCCCATCCTGGAAGGAATCCCTTTGAAATACCAAATGTGCGATACAGGTGCGGCAAGCTCGATATGTCCCATTCTTTCACGTCTGACCTTCGAAGTTGTTATTTCCACTCCGCACTTGTCACACACTATTCCCTCAAACCTGGTTTTCTTGTACTTTCCGCAATAACATTCGTTATCTTTCTCCGGTCCGAAGATCTTTTCGCAAAAGAGTCCATCCGGTTCAGGCTTCAAAGTCCTGTAGTTGATCGTTTCAGGCTCTTTTACTTCTCCAAAAGACCATTCTCTGATTTTTTCAGTGGAGGCTAAGGATATTTGTAACGACTTGAAATTTTTAAATTCATTTGTTGATTTTACACGCATATCTTCCTCCCGTTATTTCTCTGTTTCTTCCACTTCGTGATAAGCCCCTCTGTCTTCATCTCCGACAACAGCTTCCATTCCCATTATATTTTCAATCTTCTTGGTGTTTGTATTGTTTTGATATGAAGATTTTTTAAAATTGACTTCTTCGTTATCTTCGGTCAAAACTTTTATATCCAAACCTAAGCTCTGCATTTCCTTTATGAGAACCTTGAAGGATTCCGGAATGCCCGGAACAGGTAAATTTTTCCCTGAAATAATCGCTTCATAGGTTTCCACTCTACCTGCGATGTCGTCCGATTTCACGGTTAAAATTTCCTGCAGCGTATGAGACGCACCGTATGCTTCCAAAGCCCAAACTTCCATTTCTCCGAATCTCTGTCCTCCGAACTGAGCTTTTCCCCCAAGAGGCTGCTGAGTTACCAACGAGTATGGCCCTGTGGATCTGGCATGTATCTTGTCATCTACCAAATGATGCAGTTTCAACATGTACATGTATCCGACCGTAACCGGATTATCGAAGTATTCTCCCGTTCTTCCGTCTCTCAACAGCAGCTTTCCTGTCTCACTGTAACCGCATTCCTTCAGCATTTCTCTGATATCGCTTTCCTTGGCTCCGTCGAACACAGGTGTTGCAATGTGCCAACCCTTAGTCTTCGCCGCCAAACCGAGATGGACTTCAAGCACCTGTCCAACGTTCATACGTGAAGGCACGCCTAACGGGTTGAGCATCACCTGCAAAGGTTCTCCATTTTCCATAAACGGCATATCTTCCTCAGGTAAAATGCGTGAAATTACCCCCTTGTTACCGTGACGTCCCGCCATTTTGTCTCCGACTGAGATCTTTCTCTTAGTCGCTACGTAACACCTCACGACTTTTTCAACTCCCGGTGGCAATTCATCTTTTTCATCTCTGCTCAATTCTTTAACATCCACAACGATCCCGGAAGCTCCGTGAGGCATTTTCAAAGATGCATCTCTAACATCTTTCGCTTTTTCGCTGAAGATGGATAAAAGCAGCTTTTCTTCCGGTTTCAGTTCGGTTTCTCCCTTAGGAGTTGTTTTACCTACCAGAATATCGTTTGAAGTGACTTCCGCACCTATTCTGATAATACCTTCTTCATCCAGATTTCTTCTGGCTTCTTCTCCTATATTAGGAATATCTCTGGTGATCTCTTCAGGTCCCAATTTCGTCTGCCTTGCTTCGATCTCATATTCCTCTATATGCAACGATGTCAACACATCGTCCATTATCAATCTTTCATTTAAAATTATAGCATCTTCGTAGTTATATCCTTCCCATGTCATAAATCCGATGAGCAGGTTCTTTCCTAAAGCGACCTCACCGTTATCTGTGGAAGGACCGTCTGCAATCACTTCATCCGCTTCGATGTGTTCCCCTGCAAACACGATGGCCTTTTGATGTATACAAGTTCCCTGATTTGATCTTTTGAATTTCAAAAGTTTGTATTCGTCAATGGTGCCGTTATCGTCTCTTCTTATCTTGATGCATTTTGCGTCTACGTATTCCACGGTACCTGAATTTTCGGCAATCACTACTACTCCCGAGTCTTTTGCCGCTCTGTACTCCATACCTGTTCCTACAATAGGTGCTTCCGCTACCAACAAAGGCACTGCCTGACGTTGCATGTTGGCACCCATCAACGCTCTGTTGGCATCGTCGTTTTCCAAGAAGGGAATCATCGCAGTAGCTACTGAAACTACCTGCTTCGGCGACACGTCCATGTAATCTACCTTTTCTCTAGGTACCAAGTCGATTTCCCCCGCTTCTCCTCTGGCGGCTACTTTCTTATTCACAAACTGCCCCTTCGAGTCCAACGGCTCATTGGCTTGAGCTACGATCATTCTCTCTTCGTCATCTGCCGATAGATATTCTATTTTATCCGTTACTACACCGTTTTTAACCAGTCTGTAAGGCGTTTCAATGAATCCGTGTTCATTGATTATTCCATAGGTCGTCAAAGAACCGATAAGTCCGATATTAGGACCTTCGGGTGTCTCAATTGGGCACATTCTGCCGTAGTGAGAATAATGTACATCTCTGACTTCAAATCCGGCTCTCTCTCTGGATAATCCTCCCGGTCCCAGCGCCGACAATCTACGCTTGTGGGTCAATTCCGCCAACGGATTGTTTTGATCCATGAACTGCGACAGCTGTGAACTTCCGAAAAATTCCTTAATAGCCGCAGTTACAGGCCTGATGTTTATCAAAGCCTGTGGGGTTGTGGCTGATATATCCTGAATTGTCATTCTCTCTTTCACTGCCCTCTCCATTCTGGAAAGACCTATTCTAAACTGATTTTGCAACAGTTCGCCGACTGTTCTCAACCTTCTGTTTCCGAGATGATCTATGTCGTCTATCTTTCCTATTCCGTAAGGCAGGTTCAAAATATAACTTACGCTGGCAATTATGTCGTCTATGACGATATGCTTTGGCGACAGGTCTTTCTTCCTTTCGATAATAGCAGCTCTTATGTCTTCTTCCTCTTGATATTCTTCCAAGATGCTCATTAAAACCGGATAATAAACTTTTTCAGGCAACCTGAGGTCGCTGTAATCAAAGTCTAAATATCCTGCCGGTGAAACGAAGTTGTTTCCTATTACCTTAGCCGTATGTTCTCTATTTTCATCTCTGTATACGAGAACTGTATTGACTCCCGCATTTTCTATTTCCTTACCCAATTCCAGTGAGATTATCTGACCTTCTTCTGCCATGATTTCCCCTGTATTTGGATTTATTACGTCCTCTGCAACTGCAACATCTTCCAGCCTGCTTCCGATGCCCAGCTTCTTATTGTATTTGTATCTTCCAACCTTTGAAACATCATATCGCTTGGAATCAAAAAATAATGAGCCTATTAAAGCTTTCGCACTTTCTTCCGTAGGCGGTTCGCCGGGTCGCAGCTTTTTGTATATTTCCTGCAATGCTTCCACCGGTGTTATGGTAGTGTCTTTTTCCAGTGATTTTAAGAGTCTTTCATCTTCCCCAAACAAATTGATGATATCCTCTTCGGAAGCCAGGCTTACACCTTCCAGAGAACCGAATCTGGCTCTGTCGGCAGGTATGAATAAATCCATCGCCTTGAGCAATACCGTAATTGGCTGCTTTCTGGTTCTATCCACTCTCACGGAAATTATTTCATTGGTATCAGTCTCATACTCAAGCCAGGCTCCTCTGTTGGGAATCACCGTAGTTGAGAAGAGAGATCTGCCCGATTTATCAATTTCCTTACTATAATATGGTCCGGGAGATCTAACCAACTGTGTTACGATTACTCTCTCCGCACCGTTATATATAAAGGTTCCCTGTTTTGTCATTAAAGGGAAGTCTCCCATGAAGACTTCCTGTTCTTTTACTTCTCCTTTATCTGTTGTTATAAGTCTTACTTTGACTTTTAGAGGAGCTGCATACGTAGCATCTCTCTCCTTGCAAGTTTCTTGATCGTATTTAGGAGGTTCGCTTAAATAGTAGTCTACAAATTCCAAGACTAAATTCCCTGAGTAATCCTGAATCGGTGAAATATCTTCAAATACTTCTTTCAAGCCCTCTTTTATAAACCAATCATATGATTTTGTTTGGATTTGAATTAAGTTAGGCATCTGGGCAACTTCGCTAATTTTAGAGAAAGTTTGACGCTCGTTCTTGCCTAATCGAATTGGTTTTGGCATATTCATCACTCCTTATACACTTCAAAATATCTACTTATTGCAGTCTAATATAATATCATATTTTCGGCAACAAGTCAATATACAATCTACACATGATAGTCTATGATTCTATGATTATCAAACATTTGTGACAAAAACCATCCGGCTTAAGTCTAAGCTACTCCCTTATTTGATCTTCCTCTTAGTCTTCTCGTATGTTTTATTCGAATTTAACAAAAACTCCCAGCTGTAAACAACTGAGAGCTCGTCGACATATACTCTTTTGCCGATTTCATTTAACTCAAATCCTCGAACTGATTATAAACCTTCCTTAAAGAATTTCCTGAATTCTGCAACTTCCGATGATGACTGAGTAATGGAAACTGAATATTTCGCCTTTCTTCCTATGCCTGGTTCATATGTGATAGGCACAAACTGACATGACACTTTATCGTTTGATGCCATGCAGTAACCCAGTGAAGCTCTAATGACCGAACCGTTCGCCTTGTTGAAAAACATCGCCTCTCCATGTTGGTCAAGATTTGGATCCACCTGAATCACTACCACTTCCCCTTTTTTATACCCGACGATGAAGTTGCTGTGTTTTGTCACTTCCACAATAACCGCATTGGTGAAGTTTTCCATATGACAATAAACCAACTTATACGCATCTCCTCCGGACACACGCTCATTAAAAAGTTTTCTCATCTTCTCCTTATTTTTTCTGTTTTCTTCATCTGTAGCTCCCGTTGCCACCTTTTTCAGCAAATCCATTACTCCCATACTTTTCCTCTCCGTCCTGTTATTGTTTAGATTTTTTAGCTTTATCAGATGCTTATAAGTTTAGCACGGTATACATTTTGATGTCAAACAAACCTCACATCTCATTTAGGTATTAAGCACCTCTCTACAACACATCTTTATTTTTAAATGCAATATGTCCGATAACATACAGTAAGAGCAAAATCGCTATCTGATATGCCGTACATAAAATATAGTTATTCCAATGGAATGTTTTTTCTATCCAATCACCTAATACCTTCGAATTCCCAAATGCATACCACATAGGATTTATGGCTTTTTTATTTAGAACAAATCCGCACATTCCAAGCGTTATCCATATCATCATACTTGTCACTATGGCAATCTGCCTTTTTCCCGTTCCTGCCAGAACTGCTACAAATGTAAAAACAAAAATTAAAAGCAGCAACGTTGTTGTTATGAAATATAAAACCATAGGTTCTATATACAATGCATCTCTCAGCGGAGATTTTCCCAGTATTTTTTGAAATTCAACCAATGTAAAAGCATTCATAATTACTGAAAAGATCAGTGCGTTTTTAATTGCCAGCAAATAGCATCCGTTCAAGTAACTTTTTCTGCCTCTTCTGACGATGATCTCAGGCGCTATCTTCATTGTATCCACATAAAGTCCTGCACAGCACAGAAAAACATTTATGGAAATCATGATTTTAATATTTCCAAAATCAAGTGACTGTGCCTTCAGTATAATAGCTGACACATCTGTTGTTCTTCCAATAAACGGATAGATTAAAGTTCCTCTGAACGCAAAAAAACCTATAACTAAAAGCCAAAATACAGCTTTTCCCCTATTTAAGCTCACCCTCATATTAAATCTTTCCTTTTTATGACTTTTATGAATATAATCCATGATATGATAGTCAACACTATTACAAACGGGAGTGTAATGTACCAAATGCTTTGAGTATCCACTCTCGCTATCATTGGTAAATTAGGTATGAGCGGCAAGAAACACAGTGGACTTGCCCTTCTCATTCCTGCAACCGACGGTATCATCAACAATGCCACATATACGATTGAGATTGTCATGGCACCGATTCTGCTGTCTAAAATTACTTCAATTATCATCTGAATCGTGATAAATAAATAATCTATTAAAATACTCAGTAAAACAGAATAAATCAAAGATTTCGCTTCAACAGCAACCCTTCCCGTTCCAGTAGCTCTCATCAAAACCAACAGCATTATAATTTTTATTGCCTCATATGCCACTAATTTTTTCAGTATTATAAAATTGACAATTCTCGCCAATTTGTTTTTTTTGCAAATTCTGGTTATCTCATAAACTCCATATCCTTCCAGATAATTTGATGCCGATCCCAACATATATAACGACATATTTAGAAATTGAGCTATCAATAAAACGTGATCCATGATTCTCGCTCTCAGATGGACACCAAAAAAGGTAGCTACTCCGCCACCATCTATTCCGCTCACCCCTTGCAATATCATAAAGATTACCTGTGCTGCCAAGAAAAATATAAATGAGTATCCTTCTTTTCCTCTTGTTATGGCAAGTCTTTCCATTTCTCATTCCTTTCACGCTTTGAGAGCTTTGCATTAAGATCCGTATATCACAATTTAAAGAAATATATCCTTCTTTTTGAATATCTTTCTGCCTATGTAAAACAGCACTATTGTATAACTTCCCGCCTAATCCCTACAAAATAACCTGCTACCACGCTGACGATTACCATGGATAAAAAAATAGTAAAACTGATTGCCATATACTTGAAACCATATTCTATATACGGTTGCACGATATTAACTAAAGTGTATTTGTGCATTATATTATATAACCAGATTCCTATAGATATTCCGTAGAGAATCTTATAATCTTTAAAAATATAACTTATAGAGATACACATTACCATACAAAGCCCTGCCAATACGGAGAACAATAATATATAAATTAGATACACCAAATACGGATGATTAACTGTGGCTTTAAAAATACTTCCCATGTACTGAGCTAAGTTTTCAATATTTCCATCTTCTTTGCCCTTAAAAAATACTATATGGCACAATACACAATTTATAATCATACTGATAAAAACGGTAGAAAATCCGACTATAAAACCATTTATAAGTTTTCCCTTAAATATGATTTTTACGCTCGTTCTGGTGCTCAACAACACACTGTATCCGACTTTTTCTTCTCCTACTTTTTTATCTCCGCATGCTAAAAGCATATATATTGGAAGTAACCATATCAGAAGTATTTGTGCTATATGACCTTAAGTCTTTCCCGTCAAAAAATATGAATATTTCGGTCTATGTGCCATCTCCAACAAATTCAATATTCCATCTTTTGTCCCATACGATTCAAATTCTGTAAAAAATCTCCCGTAATGACTTATCATTCCGATAATGACATCCAAAATTGGAATAAAAATTATTAAACATATAGCGATTTTCTTTTTTCTATCATATTTAATATCAGATAGTTCCTTTTTTATGACTCTCTTAAGTAGTGTTTTGTTCATAAATTCTCCTATAGGTATTCAAATTGATACCCTGATTTTGGGCTGAATAGCTCTATACTTCTCTTTCCATCATCTTAGCCTTGCCATCGCTCATCGATATGATTTCATCGGCGAGAATTCTTAGATCATCTTTGTTGTGGCTGGCAATAATTACAATTGCTCCTCTATCTTTTTCTTTCAGTAAAATTTTCCTTACTTTATTTATATAATTTTCGTCAAGGGCATTCGTAGGCTCGTCTAATAAAAGTAACTCAGGTTTTTCAAAAATCGCCTGTGCTATTGATAATCTTTGTCTCATACCGAGAGAATAGGCTTTAACCTTTTTATTTTCACCTTTTAATCCTACCGTGTCCAATGCATTATCAATATCTTCATCTGTCGCAACATTTCGTATCTTGCCCAGTTGCTTTAAATTTGTAAACCCGTCAAATTGTGGCAATAAGGATGTATTCTCAATAATAATCCCCACATTTTCGGGAAAGTCCATATCTTTATGCAAAATCTTTCCATCCATGTCAATTTCGCCTTCTGTCGGAATCAACAGCCCTGCCAATGCTCTCAACAACATAGTCTTACCCGAACCGTTTCTGCCATATAATCCGTAAATCTTTCCCCGCTCAAAGGATAAATTTATATTATTTAATATATATTTCCCCTTTATCTCTTTGCTGAGATTTTTAACCTGTATTTTATTCACACAAACTCCTTTTAACCTATATTTATTTCTTTTATTATAACTTTAATCTTATAATGCGTATTCTATACTATTGTTACTTATATGTCAACAATCGGACAATAGTGATATGCAGGCAAAAAAAGAATCAGAGAAAAATTTCTCTGATTCTGCAATTTGCCTAAATCGTCGGCTTTATTTAGTTAACTTGACTATTTAAGCTCAACTGTTGCTCCAACTTCTTCCAACTGGGCTTTAATCGCATCAGCTTCCGCTTTTTCAACACCTTCCTTAAGAGTTGAAGGAGCTCCGTCTACCATTTCCTTAGCTTCTTTCAAGCCTAAGCCTGTTATTTCTCTAACTACTTTGATCACCTTAATCTTTTCGCCGCCAACTTCTTTCAAAACTACATCGAATTCGCTCTGCTCTTCACCTGCTGCTTCGCCTGCTGCTGCAACTGCTACAGGAGCTGCTGCCGATACTCCGAATTCCGCTTCACACGCTTCTACCAATTCGTTCAGTTCAAGCACTGTCATATTTTTTATCGCTTCAATGATTTGATCTTTATTCATTTTCTTATCTCCTTTTCGATATTTTCAAATTCCAAATACAAATTGTCTCTCATCTTCTTATTCAGTTTTTGCATCTCTAATTGCTGCAAATGTTCTAACAGCTTTAGATACAGGCGACTGAATGCTGCCCATGAACTTAGCGATAAGCTCGTCTCTGCCCGGAATATTTGCAAGAGCTTGCACACCCTTCGCGTCGTAGAAGGTACCTTCCACTACCGCTGCCTTAAATTCCATTTTGCTAAATTCTTTAATCGACTTATTTAAAACTCTTGCAGGAGCTGTTACGTCCTCATAGGAAAGCGCAAATGCACTCGGTCCTTCTAAAACTTCTCCCAGAGGTTCAAATTCAGTTCCTTCAATGGCTCTCTTGAAAAGAGTATTTTTGTAAACAGTGTAATCCACATCTGCTTCTCTAAGCTCTTTTCTCATCTTGTCAGCTTGCTCTACATTGATTCCGATGTAGTCGATGACAACTGCGGACTTAGCCCTTGACAGCTTTTCCTTGATTTCATCGATAATCACTTGTTTTGCTTGCTGTGCTTTTTTGATTTCGCTCATTTTTTCTCCTTTCTGACATGTTGTCGTTTTGGGTACTACATAAAAAATCTCGCCTGTTAAAAAACCGCGAGATTACTCTTTATATCGTACCTCGGCGGGAAATTAAGTTTTCACACCCGCTGTCTACGGTTTATTTTCATATTTAATTTTCGAGCAAACCTAACCTATTTTTGCAGGGTTAACCTTTACTCCCGGACCCATAGTCGAAGCTACTGTTACGCTTCTCAGATACTGACCCTTAGCTGCTGCAGGTCTCGCCTTGTTGATTGCTTCCATCAAAGTATTGAAGTTTTCAGTTAACTTCTCTGCTCCAAATGAAACTTTGCCGATTGCAGTATGAATAATATTCGCTTTATCCAATCTGTATTCAACCTTACCTGCCTTGATTTCAGCTAACGCCTTTTCCAAGTCCATTGTCACTGTTCCTGATTTCGGATTCGGCATAAGACCCTTAGGTCCCAACACTTTACCTAATCTACCTACAACGCCCATCATATCAGGTGTTGCAACGATTACATCGAAATCGAACCAGTTTTCGCTTTGAATTTTTTGTGCCAATTCTTCAGCTCCCACGTAGTCAGCTCCGGCTGCTTCAGCCTCTGCTGCTTTAGGACCTTTTGCAAATACTAGCACTTTCTTTGTCTTACCTGTTCCGTGCGGCAGTACGATTGCACCTCTGACCTGCTGGTCTGCGTGTCTTCCGTCTACACCTAATTTAATGTGAACCTCTACGCTCTCATCAAATTTTGCACTCGCACTTGCAACTACTGTTTCAAGTGCCTTGTCAGCATCAAAAAGCATCGTTCTGTCAAATTTTGATACTGCTTCCAAATACTTCTTACCTCTTTTAGGCATAATCTACCTCCTGTGGTACTTGCGATTTCTCTCCCACTTAACTAATCTTCTACAACGATTCCCATACTTCTTGCTGTTCCACAAATCATATCTGTTGCAGCCTCAATGCTTCCCGCATTCAAATCTTTCATTTTCAGCTCCGCAATTTCCTGCGCCTGTGCTCTCTTAATAGTAGCGACCTTCGTCTTGTTCGGCTCGCCTGAACCTGATTTGATATTAGCCGCTTTCTTTAGAAGCACTGCTGCCGGTGGCGTTTTTAAAACAAACGTAAACGATCTGTCAGCGTACACCGTGATTACAACCGGAATTATCATCCCTTGCTGATCCTGTGTTCTCGCGTTGAACTGCTTACAAAAGTCCATGATATTGACGCCCTTTTGACCAAGTGCCGGACCAACCGGTGGTGCCGGAGTAGCCCCGCCTGCAGGAATCTGTAGCTTAATAAATCCTTCGATTTTCTTAGCCATTTCTGTCTCCTTTCCTATTAAATTTTATCTATTTGTGCAAATTCTAGTTCCACCGGAGTCTCACGACTAAACATGGAAATCTTTGCCCTTACTGTCATCTTCTCTTCGTTGACCTCTTCAACCTCTCCGACCATTCCTTCAAAAGGTCCGTTTATAACCTTTATCTGATCTCCCGGTTTCAAATCCAAGTCAATGGTAATCTTCTCGATACCCATACGCCTGACATCATCCACAGACAGCGGCGTCGGGTTCAATCCGTTACCTACAAAGCCTGTTACACCTTGTGTATTTCTCACAAGATACCATGACTCATTGGTAATTATCATCTTTACTATCACATATCCCGGAAACAGCTTTCTGGTTTTCAACACCATTTTTCCATCTTTCAATTCAGCCTTCTCCTCTGTCGGTATGGCTACTTCCAAGATCAAATCTTCCATTCCTCTGTTTTCAACGAGTTTCTCTATGTTGATTTTAACCTTGTTCTCGTGTCCGGAATAAGTATGGATAACGTACCATCTGGGTGTTCCGTCACCTCTCAAACCTTCTTCAGACAAAGGTGCCTTTTCTTTAATTTCAGACATATTCAAACCTCATCAAATTTTTATTCCCAACAAGTTCTTCAAAGCTACAAGGAAGCCTGTATCAATTACCCAAAATGCAAGTGAAAATATGAGACAAGTTGCAATTACCGTCACGGTATATGCTCCAAGTTCCTTCTTGGTCGGCCATACGACCTTTTTCATTTCAAGTCTGACACCCTTCAGATAACTTCTGAAACTCTGCCTCTCTTTCTTTCTGCCATTACTTATTTGTTGCGCTCTTTTACGCAGTTCTGTTTGCTTTGCCATATGCTCCACCTAACTTCTCAACTACTGATAAAACTTCCGACACTACTTAGTTTCCTTGTGCAGTGTGTGCTTCTTGCAGAACGGGCAGTACTTGCTGAATTCAACACGATCGGGATTGTTCTTCTTATTTTTTATAGTATTGTAATTCCTCTGTTTGCACTCCCCACATGCCAATGTTACTTTCACTCTCATATTTATCCTCCATCAACTCAAAATTAGAGCCTCTTGTAAAGCTCCTTGATAATTTCTATTCCGTTACTCGTATCAGTATATACTGATATTGCTAAACTGTCAAGCAAAACTCCACAAAAACTTAACATTGTCCCTTAGCAAATCCGAATTTGTAGACGAACGTATTTTTACGATTTAATGCTGATCACTTCAAGGAATTTGACTACGTTCTCAATACCACACCTAAAAAGTCCTTTAACCTTTGACTGTGCGGATTTTCAAAAATTTCCTTCGGGCTGCCTTCTTCAACTATCTTGCCATGATCCATAAAAATCACTCTATCTGCAACTTCCCGGGCAAATCCCATTTCATGGGTTACGACCACCATCGTCATTTTGTTTTTGGCGAGATCTTTCATAACTTCCAAAACTTCACCTGTGATTTCGGGATCCAATGCCGATGTAGCTTCATCAAACAGCATTATATCCGGATGCATAGCCAGAGCTCTTGCTATGGCGACTCTCTGCTTCTGCCCTCCCGACAAATTGTTCGGATATTCATCCGCCTTATCCAGCAACCCCACCATCTTTAAAAGTCGCCTCGCATCTTTTTCAGCTTCTTTCTCGTTCATTTTTTTCACTTTTACAGGTGCGTACATCACATTTTTTAAACATGTCATGTGAGGGAATAAATTGAAATGTTGAAATACCATGCCGGTAGTCCCATTTAAAATTACCTCTCCACTGCTTTTTTCCACAAGTCCGTTAATACATTTCAACAGAGAGCTCTTACCCGACCCGGAAGGTCCTATAATCGCCACTATTTCCCCTTTTGTGAGAGAAAAATCAACTCCGTTAACCGCATGGAACTCTCCAAAACTCTTTATTATATTTTTCATCTCCAAGATATTGCTCATGATCATTCTCCCTTTCTGTCATATTTGCCGAAATACTTTTCAAGAGAATTCGCTCCTAATGTCAAAACAAAAGTCATCAGCAGGTATATCACAGCCGCTATCATTAGCGGACTTATTCTCGAAGTCGTATTTACCACACTGTTCGTAGCCTTCATCAGATCTCCTGCACCGATTACCATCACCAAAGCCGTGTCCTTTACCAGTGTTATAACTTCATTAAATACAGGTGGCAATATAACTCTCATAGTCTGAGGTATGACTATGCCGAACAGCGTCTGTCTACCGGATAGTCCCAACGCCTTTGCTGCCTCATATTGCCCATTGTCGATGCTCTTCATTCCTCCTCTGTAAATTTCTGCAAAATACGCTGCGTAATTGAGTATGAAGGTTACAATCGCCGTAGTTACAGCATCTATCTGTACATTCAACACTATTGACGGGAAAAAGTAAAAGAACATAAGTTGCAATACCAAAGGTGTTCCTCTGAATATGAAAACATACGCTTTGCATATAAATGCCAAAGGTTTAAATTTGCTTTCTTCTCCCAAAGCTATCGGCAATCCTAAAGGGATTGAAAATATCAGCGTCAATAAAAACACTTCTATGGTAGTCAGCAATCCTTTCAGTATGAGCGGGTAGTACTGTAAAATATGTTCCATGTTTCTTCCTTTCTCTAAGGTAAGTTCATATCAAATAGCTCTGCTATTCATCGTCTTTTCATCAATCATCGTAGTTTTGCGATTTCGATTTATCATTATATCATAAAATGGCTGCTCTTAAACAGCCACTTTGTGAGTTTTATGTTTTTATGCTCAATTATCTTTTAGAATCACTATGTTCTTATTGAACCACTTCTTGCTTATCTCTTCAGCTTTTCCCTCTTTTACAAGAGTTTCCAACGCTTCGTTGACCTTATCTCTCAAAGCTGTGTCTCCTTTTCTAAATCCGATGGCATAAGCATCATCACCTAAGGAAAAATCAAGAGTTGCCAATTCTCCTTTCAAATTCTTATTCTTATATTCGCCCAGCACCTGATCTATGGCGATTACATCTATTTTCCCACCCTTCAGAGCTAATAGAGCTTTATCGTAATCCGGATATTCTGTAACTTTATCCTTGAAACTGTCGTATTCCTTATTTTTCTTTAGAGTTTCCAGTGCTGCGGAGTCTGCCTGTGTTCCTGTTTTATATTTTTTCAAATCGCCGTCGCTTTTTATATCGATTTTTTTACCTTTGGAAGTCATCAATATGATTTTGTTGTCCAAGTATTTCTTCGACAATGACATTTTTTCCTTTCTCTCAGGAGTTACCGACATTCCATTCCATATGCAGTCTATTTTCTTTGACTTCAGCTCCAAATCTTTTGCATCCCATGAAATAGGTTTAAACTCTACTTCCATTCCGAGTTTCTTTCCAACTTCCTTTGCCAAGTCAATATCAAATCCGATCAAATTGCCGTCTTTATCCCTGAATCCCATAGGGGCAAACGTGTCATCCAGTCCCACTACCAGCTTACCTTCTTTCGCGGTCTGCTTTTTATAATCCTTCGCAACTTCCTTACTGCCGCAACCGGTCATCGAAACTGCGCCAAGAATCAATGTTCCGCACAGCGTCGCAACTCCGATTTTTTTTACAATTCCTTTAATGTTCTTTCTCATTTTACTAACTCCCTTCTCTAAACTAAACCCTTTTCAAATTTCCATAGTTTCTAATCTGCATACTGCTTATACCGTTCTGTCAAGTGGATTATTGTTCCATTTTCTTTAATGCGTTTATACTATATCACTTTTTTTAGCTAAAGTCAAGCAGTGCGCGTAAAATTATGTAAAATATTTTTCATTCACATTTCATCTCTTTTTCCATCACGCTCTCTACACAAATTGTACATGTAAAAATTCACCTGGTTTTCATTTGATGTTCAAGATGATATTTTTAAATATATCCTTTTGAATTCCAACATTTTTCGTCAGTTGATGAATGCGTTTTTACGGCGATTTTTTCATAAAAATATACTATGTTCTTTATATTCAATACAACTCCTGCGTATTCTCCATATTTCCTCTGTTTTCGTCTGTTTTTTCTATTTAAAAGAAACATAATATATATTATTTTTCTTTTAAATAAACCTTTACCAATTGTCATAATTTCTCTGCTGCTATAAACTAGTCCTATATGAAAAGTCATTTCTTTTCATATATATGGTAAAAATAGTTATGTTTGATAAAATTGGAGGCTAAACAATGAGTAAAATCGTAAAAATCGTCGATGGAAATGAGGCGGCTGCTTATATTGCTTACGCATTTACAGAAGTTGCCGGGATTTACCCTATCACTCCATCTTCCCCTATGGCAGAAAAAACCGATGAATGGTCTGCCAAGGGAGTAAAAAACATCTTTGGACAAAGAGTAAGACTTGTAGAGATGCAATCTGAAGCCGGTGCGGCAGGTGCCGTTCACGGAGCTTTGGAATCAGGTGCTCTATCAACAACTTACACAGCATCGCAAGGTTTGATGCTGATGATTCCGACACTGCACAGAATTTCAGGACAAAGACACCCGGGAGTTTTACACGTAGCATCGAGAACTGTCGGCACTCATGCGTTCTCAATTTTCGGAGATCACTCCGATGTAATGGGATGTCGTAACACAGGCTTTGCCATGCTTTGTTCCGGAAGCGTTCAGCAGGTAATGGATCTTGCCGGCGTAGCTCACTTATCAGCTATCAAGTCGAGAATTCCTTTTCTGCACTGGTTTGACGGATTCAGAACTTCTCACGAAATTCAAAAAGTCGAGGCGTTGGAATATTCCGATCTTGCAAAATTAGTTGACTACGATGCGCTTCACGCATGGAAAAAGGGTGCTATGAACCCTGAATCTCCATCTCTGCGAAGCACAGTGCAAAACCCTGATATTTACTTCCAAGTTAGAGAGGCCAACAATCAGGATTATGCCGCTTTAGCTGACATAGTTGAAGGATACATGGCTGAAATAAGCAAATTGGTAGGTCGTGAGTATCATCCGTTCAACTACTACGGAGCTGTGGATGCCGATAGAGTTATCGTCGCTATGGGATCAGCTTGTGAAACTGCACAGGAAGTTGTTGACAGGCTAAACGCTGACGGCGAAAAAGTCGGTCTGATTCAAGTTTTCTTATACAGACCTTTTTCAGTCAAGCACTTGCTCGATGTAATTCCTGCAAGCGTAAAGAAAATCGCTGCATTGGACAGATTGAAAGAAGCCGGTTCAATCGGTGATCCTCTGTATGAAGACATATGTTCCGCTTACAACGAAGTTACAGGTGAAAAACCGATTATCGTAGGCGGCAGATACGGTCTTTCTTCAAAGGATACAGATCCTGCTTGCATCAAAGCCGTATTTGATAATCTAAAACTTGATGAACCTAAAAACCATTTCACAATCGGTATCGTGGATGATGTAACACACATGTCATTGGAGCTTGACAAAGACTTCCAGGTGGAAGATCCGAGCACGATCAGTTGTAAGTTCTGGGGACTGGGTTCCGACGGTACGGTTGGTGCAAACAAGAACTCAATCAAGATCATAGGCGATCAAACAGATAAATACTGTCAGGCTTACTTTGAATATGATACGAAAAAATCATTCGGTATCACTAAGTCTCACTTGAGATTTGGCGATAATCCGATTCGTTCAACATATTTGGTAAAAAGAGCTGATTTTGTAGCTTGTCACAATCAAAGCTACTTGACTCAGTACGACATAATTTCCGAACTGAAACCGAACGGCACGTTCTTGTTGAATTGTCAATGGTCGGTTGAAGATTTGGACGCAAACCTTCCTGCTGAAGTGAAGAGATACATTGCCAACAACAACATTAACTTCTACATCGTAGACGCTAATAAAGTTTCACGGGCAATCGGTCTCGGAAACAGATCCAACATGGTATTACAGGCTGCGTTCTTCAATCTGTCAAAGGTAATTCCTGTTGAAGATGCCGTGTTCCACATGAAGGAAGCTGTTAAGAAAACTTTCGGCAAGAAGGGTGAAAAAGTTGTAAACATGAACATGGAAGCTGTAGATGCGGGTATCAATGCTCCAATCAAGGTAGACGTTCCGGAAGCTTGGAAGAACGCCGCTGACGACGTGCAAGGTGCCGGCGATAGCGTGCCGGATTTCATTTCAAACATCTTGAGGCCTATCAATGCGCAGAAAGGTGATGACTTGCCTGTGAGCACTTTTATGGCTTCTCGTGACGGTGTAATGCCTCTCGGAACTTCAAGATTTGAAAAGAGAAACATTGCTACATCGGTTCCGGTATGGGATCCTGCGGAATGTATTCAGTGCAACCAATGTGCCTACGTTTGTCCGCATGCTGTCATCAGACCTTTCCTACTGGATGAAGACGAGGTTAAAAACAAACCGGAAAGTTTCACCGTTGCAGATGCAAAGGGAAAAGGATTTGAAGACTACAAATACTCAATCAAGGTTTCCACTCACGACTGTACCAGCTGTGGAGTTTGTGTAGCTACTTGTCCAAAGGGCGGAAAGGCTATCAAGATGACTCCTGTAGCCGAAACTGATATGACTCAGGATAATTGGAATTACGCTATGAGCATCACTGAAAAGACCAAGGATGTTGACAAATACTCCGTCAAAGGTTCTCAGTTCTTCCAGCCGCTTCTCGAATTCTCGGGAGCTTGTGCGGGATGTGGAGAAACAGCTTATGCGAAACTTCTCACTCAGCTATTTGGTGAAAAGATGTACTTTGCAAATGCTACAGGTTGTACGCAGGCTTGGGGGGCTGCGATGCCGAGCATTCCGTATTGCGAAAGCAAAGCGGGTAAAGGTGTTGCTTGGTCCAACTCACTATTTGAAAACAACGCGGAGTTCTCTTACGGCATGTGCCTTGCGGTTAAACATCAGAGAGAGAATGTAAAAATGGATATAGATGCTCTGGCAAAGCTGATTTCCGACGACAGCAGGGAAGCTCTCGCCATTGCAAAGTGGATTGAAACTTATGACAATTTGGATGCTTCCGCCATCGCTTCAGAAGAACTCATCAAAATTTTGGAAGAATCAACTCTGACAGGCGAAGCCAAAACGCTAATCGATACAATACTGGACAAGAAAAATCATCTATCCAAGAAGACAATGTGGATGTACGGTGGTGACGGTTGGGCATACGATATCGGTTACGGCGGTTTAGATCACGTATTTGCAATGGGCGAAGATGTCAACGTTCTAATCGTAGATACGGAAGTTTATTCCAACACCGGCGGTCAATCCTCAAAGGCTACTCCTATCGGTGCCGTGGCTCAGTTCCAGGCTGCCGGTAAGACAACTCAGAAGAAAGACCTGGGCAGACTCATGATGACATACGATAACGTATACGTCGCACAATGTGCTATGGGTGCAAATCCGGCACAACTGATGAAAGCTATCAAAGAAGCGGAAGCCCACAAGGGACCTTCTCTAATCGTGTGCTATGCTCCATGTATCTCCCACGGTATCAAGACAGGTATGAGTAACGCTCAAGCCGAAATGAAAGCTGCTGTCGATGCCGGTTACTGGATACTGTACAGATGGGATCCGAAGGAAAAGGTTCTACATCTCGACTCCAAAGAGCCGAACGAAGACTTTACAACTTTCCTAAGAGGAGAAGTCAGATACTCCGCTCTGGATATAACTTTCCCTGAAAATGCGGAAATGCTGTTCTCAGAAGCTGAAGTCGCTTCTAAGGAAAGATATGAATTTTATAAAAACCTGGCTGACCAAAATAAATAGTCAGCTTGAAGATATAGTTTAGTCACAATCCCGATGCTTGAAATCTGTTCAATCATCCTTGTGAAAAGTATGTCCCAATAGTCGGCGATGTCATCGGGACTATATGTCACGGCTTCGTGGCATCGCCGAAGCTATTGTTTTTACAGGCAGTATAGAAAGGAGAAAGTGCTCGCTGAACGAGTTATCGTTTACATTCGGCACATGAATAATTTTTATGGATTTTTTTAAAGAGTACAAGGCGAAATTGAAAACACCCGAGGAAGCTGTCAAAGTTGTAAAGAGCGGTGATTGGATTGATTACAACGTTGCTCTTGCTTTTCCAACATTATTGGATAAGGCATTAGCGGCTAGAAAAGATGAACTTGAAGACATTAAAATTCGTGGTTATCTGACATTGCAACCCATTGCAGCAGTGGAATGTGATCCTAACAGAGAAGTTTTCACTTACAATTCTTGGCACTGCGGCGGTTATGAGCGAAAGCTGGTGGATAGAGGGCTTTGCAACTTCATCCCTATGGTGTTCAGAAATCTAGGTGAGTACTATACCAGATATCTGACGGTCAACGTGGCTATGATGGCTGTTGCCCCGATGGATAAACACGGTTACTTCAACTTTTCGCTGAACACTTCAAGCTGTAAGGCGGTCTTAGACAAGGCTGATATAGTAATTTTGGAAGTTAACGAAAATCTTCCTAAAGTTTACGGTCACTCTGACGAGTGCATACACATTTCACAAGTTGATTACGTCGTTGAAGGCGAACACGAGCCTCTTGCAACTATGGGAACCGCTCCATCTACGGAAATTGACGAAATTATCGCCAAGTCCATAGTTGAGCAGATGACTGACGGCTCCGTAATTCAGCTTGGCATAGGTGGAATGCCCAATGCTGTGGGGCAGATGATTGCAAAATCCGATTTGAAGGATTTAGGTATCCACACTGAACTTCTGGTAGACTCATACTTAGATATGTACAAAGCCGGTAAAATTACCAACGCTCGTAAGACAATCGATAAAAACAGAGGAATATTTGGATTTGCTCTAGGTTCTGAGGAGTTGTACGACTGGTGTACTGAAAACCCCGGTCTGATTTCCGCTCCGATAAGCTATGTAAATGCTCCCGGAGTAATATCCCAAATAGACAACTTTGTTTCTATAAATAACTGCATATCCGTCGACTTGTTCGGTCAGATATGCGCAGAAAGTGCTGGCACTAGACACATTAGCGGTACAGGCGGTCAACTTGACTTCCTAACAGGTGCTTTTGATTCTAAAGGTGGAAAGAGCTTTATCTGTATGACTTCATCTTTTGTTGACAAACAGGGGAACTTGAAATCCAGGTTCACTCCTACTTTCAACGGTGATATCGTTACGGATCCACGAAGCCAGAGCTTTATTTTAGTTACTGAGTACGGTATTGCAAATCTCGCTGGTCTAACTACGTGGGAAAGAGCTGAAAAGCTGATTTCTCTTGCTCATCCGGATCATCGAGAAGGATTGATCTCCGCTGCAAAAGATCTGAAAATATGGAGATCATCCAACAAAAAGTAAGGAGAGTGTTATATGAGCAACAATTTACAAAAAAGAAGCGCCTCTGATTTCGTATTTATAGGACTTGCATTATTTGCGATGTTCTTTGGCGCAGGGAATCTAATTTTCCCACCTGACATCGGTGTTCGTTCAGGCCCGGACTGGTTTATCGGATTCCTATGTTTCTTCATCGCTGACGCAGGTCTGGCGGTTATAGGTATGCTTTCAATGGTAAAAGCAAACGGAAGAATCGAAAATGTTACAGGGGTTATCGGAAAAACTCCTTCAACAATTCTGGCAACTGCCGTAATCCTCTGTATAGGACCCGGAATCGCTATTCCGAGAACGGCAACTGTTACTTACGGACTAGGTCTAGCTCCTGTTTTCAACATCGCTGCTGATAACAAATTAGCTTTGCCTATATTCTCTGTAGTGTTCTTCCTAATAGTTCTAGCTTTGACTATTAAGCCAACCAGAGTAGTAGATATCGTAGGTAAGGTCCTAACTCCGGTACTCGTAGTTGCTTTGCTGATTATGATTGTCATCGGTTTTGTAGCTCCAAAGGGTTCAATCAGCGATCCGCTTCCTGGAACTCAGACCGTTCAATACGGTATATTAAACGGTTACCAGACAATGGACGGTATGGCATCGTTGTTCTTTGCAATTATCGTAATTTCCGCAGTATATGCAAAGGGATACACTTCCAGAAAAGACAGCACTTCCATGACTATTAAAGCCAGCGTCGTTGCAGGCATACTGCTGTTCATCGTATACGGCGGTCTAGCTTACCTTGGTGCAACTACAGGTACTCTTTGGAAGAGTCTAGTAGGAAGCCCTGATTTTAACCAAGCTCAACTTGTAATCAACATTACAGACGCCCTAATGGGTAAAGCCGGTGTGATTGTATTGGGGATCGTCGTAGCTCTGGCTTGTCTGACTACAGCTATCGGACTTACTTCAGCTACTGCCGAATACTTCCACAAGCTAAGCAAGGGTAAATTGAAATATTCCCACATGGTAATTGCAGTATGCGTATTCTCTGCATTTATCTGTAACTTGGGTCTGGCTACTATCCTCAAGATAGCAGTTCCTATTCTGCTTTTGGTATACCCAATCGTAGTGTTGCTGTTGGTTGTAACTCTGTTCAGAGGATTTATCAACAAGCAGTGGGCTTACAAACTAGCTGCAATTGCAGCTTTAGTCGTTAGCGCTATAACAGTGCTTGGAGACACTTTCGGCTCCCTAAAGGAACCTCTTGCGTTTATCCATAAACTGCCCCTTGATGCTTATGGCTTCAACTGGTTGATTCCTACTCTGATAGCACTGGTTATCGGGATGATAATTCCCGGTCCGAAGCTGAATGAAATGCTGCCGGCTGAAATTGAGGGTAGCGAATCTGAATAATTGAGTTATAATTTACCTAAAAAATATAAGATAACCCTGCGATAAAATTGCAGGGTTATTTTTATATGGTTTTTAAGTTTATATATGATATTTTCTTTGACAAGCCCATATTTTCAATGTATAATAGTCTTTGTGATACGCTTGCGTCATTAGCTCAGCTGGATAGAGTAGTGCACTACGAATGCAAAGGTCTGGGGTTCGAATCCCTAATGACGCACCATAGAAAAAAGACCCGTTTATGGGTCTTTTTTATTATGACTTTAAGTGGAATAAAACTAGGCATACAAAACACCCCTCTCTTCTCAAAATTAGGCTTCATCTATAATAAAAACTTTTACTATGATTTTAATAATAAATTATTTCTAAGATCTATTTCATAAAAAGTCTCCAGATAAAGGAATCTTAGGACAACTATAAAAAACGAGCCTTTCGGCTCGCGTATTTGTCCTTATTTATTTCGATTAAACAAGTTCTAAAAATGCTACTTCCGCATTGTCTCCCTGTCTCGGTCCCAGCTTCAATACTCGCGTATAGCCGCCGTTTCTCTCAGCGTATTTCGGTGCAATTTCATCGAATAGCTTTGTAACTACATCTTCATCGTAAAGATACGCTAAAACTTGTCTTCTCGCATGTAAATCTCCGCGTTTAGCTAGAGTAATCAGCTTTTCAGCTTCTTTTCCGGCTTCCTTAGCTCTGTGCACTGTTGTAGAAATCCTCTCCTCTCTAAACAAATCGGTTACGAGATTTCTAAGCATTGACTTTCTATGAGCTGAAGGCCTACCTAGTTTTCTATGTCCTGGCATATTGCTTCTCCTTTCAATTATTCGTCGATCTCACGAAATCCGAGACCCAATTCAGCAAGTTTAATCCTGACTTCGTCTAAAGACTTCTTGCCGAGATTTCTGATTTTCATCATATCATCTTCCGATTTCTGAGTCAGATCACCTACTGTGTTTATCTGTGCTCTCTTCAAACAGTTATATGAACGAACGGATAACTCCAACTCGTCAATACTCTTCTCCAAGTTCATCTCTGTCTGATCTTCTTCTTTTTCTACCATTATTTCGAAGTTGTTAGTGTCTTCAGCCAGATTTATAAACAGGTTTAAGTGCTCCTGCATTATCTTCGCACCGATTGCAACACCTTCATCCGGACGAATCGAACCATCGGTCCAAACTTCCAAGATCAGTTTATCGTAGTCGGTAATCTGTCCTACTCTTGTATTTTCAACTGTAAAGTTTACTTTTTTAACAGGTGTATAAATAGAATCGATTGGAATTACCGCAATAGGTGTATCCTCAGTCTTATTTTGCTCTGCAGAAACGTATCCTCTACCTTTAGAAATGGTCAAATCCATAAACAGGTTCGCACCTTCTTCGAGAGTTGCAATATGCAAATCCGGGTTGAAAATTTCAATTTCCGATCCTCCGATGATGTCTTTTGCCGTAACTTCAGCCGGACCGTTAACGTTGATAAACGCCGTCATAGCCTCTTCCATTCCGTCCAATTTTACAGCCAGTCTCTTCAGGTTCAAAATAATTTCTGTAACGTCTTCCTTTACACCCGGAATTGTTGAAAATTCATGAAGGACACCATCGATTTTAATGGAAGTCACCGCAGCTCCGGGCAGAGAATTGATCAGAATTCTCCTGAGGCTGTTGCCAACAGTAATCCCATATCCTCTTTCCAACGGCTCTACTACAAATTTGCCATAAGTTCTATCACTCGGATCCGACACTATCTCGATCCTTGGCTTTTCCATTTCAATCATCTAAAACCCTCCTTTCATTCTAAGCAATCATGAGAAATTACTTAGAGTACAATTCAACGATCAAGTGTTCCTCGATAGGAGTATCAATTTCTTCTCTTGTTGGATCTGCCAAAACCTTTCCTTCCAGTTTCTCTCTATCAATACTCAACCAAGCAGGGACTCCCACTTGCATTTCCTTAATTTCCTTAAATTTAGGAGAAGACTGACTCTTTTCCCTCACCTTTATAACATCACCCGGCTTAACCTGATATGAAGGGATATTTACAATCTTGCCGTTAACCGTAAAGTGACGGTGTACGACCAATTGTCTTGCCTCTCTTCTAGTCGTGCTGAGACCCAATCTGTACACGACATTATCGAGTCTTTCTTCCAACATTATGAGAAGATTTTCACCGGTGATACCTTTCTTCTTTGATGCTTTTTCAAATGTATTTCTGAACTGCTTTTCCAAAATCCCGTAAATGAATTTCGCTCTCTGTTTCTCACGAAGCTGCAAGCCGTATTCACTCATTTTTCTGTTGTTTCGCTGTGTATTTCTCTTGGATTCTTTAAATATTCCTAAATGAGACGGATCTATCTGTAACGATCTGCATCTTTTCAAAATAGGATCTCTGTTTACTGCCATTTATACTCTCCTCCTTTCGTTATACTCTTCTCTTCTTAGGTGGTCTACAACCGTTATGTGGAATCGGTGTGATATCCTTAATCAGAGTTATATTCAAACCTGCAACCTGAAGAGCTCTAATGGCAGCTTCTCTACCAGCTCCCGGCCCTTTCACATATACTTCAACTGTTTTTAAACCATGTTCCATAGCACCTTTAGCAGCTTCTTCCGCTGCCATCTGCGCTGCAAACGGAGTCGATTTCTTTGAGCCTTTAAATCCTAAAGAACCCGCACTTGACCATGAAAGTGCATTTCCGCTCATATCTGTCAGAGTTACAAGAGTATTGTTAAAGGTAGACTGAATGTGTGCTTGGCCTTTTTCAATATTTTTGCGCTCTTTTCTCTTTTTTCTTACTGCTTTTTTTACAGCTTTAGCCATATCTCTCTACCTCCTTTACTTCTTCTTTCTTCCTACTGTCTTTTTAGGACCCTTACGAGTTCTAGCGTTTGTCTTTGTCTTTTGACCTCTTACAGGTAGACCTCTTCTGTGTCTGATACCTCTGTAGCAACCTATTTCCATAAGTCTTTTGATGTTTAGAGATACTTCTCTTCTCAAATCACCTTCCACATCGTATTCCGCATCGATGATGTGTCTGATCTTACCTGCTTCTTCTTCGGAAAGATCCTTAACCCTGATGCTTGGATCTATTCCTGCTTTTTCAAGAATAATTTTAGCTGTCTTTCTGCCGATTCCGTAGATATAAGTCAGACCGATATCTATCCTCTTATCTCTCGGCAAGTCAACTCCGGCTATACGAGCCATATTTTCCTCCTCTTCCCATCTTCCGTCACGCAGCCTCCGGGGGCGTAATATAAACGGGATGTATAAATAAATTAACTTTAAAAATTATTAAAATCTTAACCTTGTGTCTGCTTGTGCTTAGGATTTTCGCAAATTACCATCACTTTTCCTTTTCTCTTAATGATCTTGCACTTTTCACAGATAGGTTTTACGGATGCTCTTACTTTCATCTCAACCTCCTATTTATCTCTCCACGTTATTCTTCCTCTTGTCAAATCGTAAGGTGAAAGCTCAACTTTTACCTTATCTCCCGGAAGAATCCTGATGAAGTTCATTCTTATTTTGCCTGAAACGTGGGCAAGCACTTCATGCCCTGTTTCAAGTTTAACTACAAACATTGCATTCGGCTGGGCATCTACAACAACGCCTTCAGCTTCAATAACATCTTTTTTCGCCATAATATTACACCTCTTTTATAAAGTTAGCAGTTCCGGTTCTCCATCGGTGATGACCAATGTATTTTCGTAATGTGCTGCAAGACTTCCGTCTGCAGTAACTACCGTCCAGCCATCATCCAGTTGTCTCGTTTCATAGTCGCCAAGGCTGGTCATAGGCTCTATTGCAAAAACCATTCCTTCGACCAATCTGGGTCCCTTTCCCGGTTTTCCAAAATTGGGTATCTGAGGATCTTCGTGCATATTTCTACCTATGCCGTGACCGACATATTCACGAATCACACCTAATCCGCCTGCCTCTGCTCTGGTCTGTATGGCATGAGATATGTCCGACAATCTGAATCCCACTTTGCAAAATTCCAGCCCTGCGAAGAAACTTTCCTTTGTGGTCTTTATCAGACTTTCAGCTTCATCGCTGATATGCCCCACTCCATAAGTTCTGGCAGCATCGCTGTTGTAACCTTTCCAGATGGTTCCCGTATCGACGCTCACTATGTCGCCTTCCTTCAGTATTCGCTTCTTGGAAGGAATTCCGTGTACGATTTCCTCGTTGACGGAAATACAAGCACTTCCTGGAAAACCGTACAAACCTTTAAACGCGGGCTTCATACCACGCTTCGTAATAAAGTTTTCAATGTAGTCATCTATTTTCATAGTCGACATACCCGGCTTTATGAAATCCTTTAGATTTCTCAGTATTTCCCCCGTAACCTTCGCTGCCTCTCTCATAATATCGATTTCATGTTTGGACTTAATTATAATCATAATCATTCTCCTAAAATGGCTACAATTTGATTAAACAAGTTATTAAGACCAACCAATCCGTTCAGATGAGCAATGTTTCCTAATTTGTCATAATAATCCAATAATGGCTTTGTCTGTCTTTCGTATACTTCGATTCTGTTTCCGACAGTTTCAGCGGTATCATCCGCTCTCTGTACAAGCTTTCCATGGCATTTATCGCAAATGCCCTCATGAGCCGGCGGCATATTGGTTACGTGATAAGTCGCTCCGCATGAGCCGCACACTCGCCTACCGATTAGTCTGGTCATCAATTCTTCCTTATCGACCTGTATGTCTATCACATGGTCAATTTTTCGTCCATGCTCTCTCAGAAAAGCATCCAACGCAACTGCCTGTTCGACAGTTCTCGGAAATCCATCTAACAAAAACCCTTTTTGACAATCATCTTGCAACAGTCTGTCTGTCGCTATTTCTATTACCAGACTATCGGGGACAAGTTCTCCCTTGTCCATGTATTCCTTCGCCTTCTTTCCAAGCCTTGTTCCCTCTGAAATATTCTTTCTGAAAATATCTCCTGTGGAAATGTGTGGAATACCATATTTTTCAATTATTTTAGCCGCCTGTGTACCTTTGCCTGCACCCGGTGGCCCAAGTAAAATTAAATTCATTGTGCCTCCTTACTTGAGAAAACCCTGGTAATTTCTCATCACCATCTGCTGCTCAAGTTGCTTCATACTGTCAAGGGCAACACCTACTACGATGAGCAGTGAAGTTCCTCCAAAAGATACATCTATCGGAGTCAGCTGTGTCAATATTGTAGGTAGAGTTGCTACTGCTGCCAGGAATAATGCCCCAACAAAAGTAATCCTTGTCATAACTCTATTCAAATATTCTACCGTAGTTCTTCCCGGTCTGATTCCCGGAATAAACCCGCCGTTCGCCTTCATCTGATCAGCTACCTCCGACGGATTGAAAGAAACTGCTGTGTAGAAATAAGTGAAGAATATTATCAACAATATATTCAGTGTCGCGTATAGCCATACGCCCGGTGACCCTACAGGTGATAACCATTTAGCTACCCAAAGAGCAAACGGCGAATTCTTTCCTGTAAAGTACGTAATCGTTAGGGGGAACTGAAGAATTGATAAAGCAAATATTACCGGAATAACTCCCGCCTGGTTTACTTTTAGAGGAATGTGCGTCGCCTGTCCTCCGTACATCTTTCTTCCTACCACTCTCTTTGCATACTGAACCGGAATCCTTCTATGTCCTTGCTGTATTTCTATGATTCCTACAACAACCACTACTGTAAACACTACAAACAGAGCGAGTGTCACATAGCTAATAGTTCCTTCCTGTACTTTCAGCCATACCTTGTGAAGCCCCGTCGGAATTCTGGCGACGATTCCGGCGAAGATTATGAGTGATATGCCGTTTCCTATACCGCTTTCATTGATCTGTTCTCCCAACCACATCAGGAATGTAGTTCCCGCAGTGAGCACCAGCACTACCACGATTACCGAGAACGCTCCCTTATTTATCAAAGCTCCTCTGAACATTCCGAGAGAAACTCCTACGGCTTGAATTATCGCAAGCACTACTGTTAAATACCTGGTAATCCTCGAAATCTTCTTTCTTCCTTCCAGTCCTTCCTTCGCCATCGCTTCAAGGGAAGGAACGGCTATGGTCAACAGCTGTATTATGATGGAAGCTGTGATATAAGGTGTAATGCTCAATGCAAATATAGTCATATTTGAGAAAGCACCACCGGAAAATAAGTTGAACAGGTCGATTAGACCGTTTCCGCCGTTTTCAAAGGTTTGCTTTAAAATAGCTCTGTCTATTCCCGGTACAGGGATGTTAGATCCTACTCTGAAAACCACCAGCATCAGAAGAGTAAAGACAATCTTTCTCCTGAGGTCCGGAGCTTTCCATGCTTTAGCCAGTGTCTCCAATCCTCTCATTAGATCACCTGTGCCTTTCCTCCTGCAGCCTCAATTTTTTCCAAAGCAGATTTAGTGAACTTCTGAGCCTGAACAGTCAAATTCTTTTCCAGTTTTCCATTTCCCAGAATTTTGATTCCGTCCTTAACCTGTTTCACTATGCCTTCTGCAATCAACAGCTCAGGTGTAACTTCCGTTCCATTATCAAATCTGTTTAATGTTTCTACATTAACGATTTCATATTCTTTTCTCCAGATGTTTGTGAATCCCCTCTTTGGAATTCTTCTGTATAGTGGCATCTGTCCACCTTCGAATCCCGGTCTCACTCCGCCACCGGATCTTGAATTCTGTCCGTTCATACCTCTACCGGCGGTTTTACCTTGACCGGTAGCCGTACCGCGACCTTTTCTCTTAGGAGCCCTAGTCGCTCCCGGAACTGCTTTTAATTCATGAAGTCTCATTTAGTTCCACCTCCCTTTCTCAAATTTCTTCTAAAGTAAGAAGATGCGGAACCTTGTTTACAGCACCTCTAGTTACCGGACTATCCACTAGTTCTACTGATTGGTGCATCTTTCTCAATCCTAAAGCTTCTACAACTTTTCTCTGTCTAGGAGAAGCTCCGATTAAGCTCTTTGTCAAAGTTATTTTTACTTTATTAGCCATCATTCTTCCTCCTATCCTAAAATTTCTTCCTTAGTTTTTCCTCTCAACTTGCTGACTTTCTCCACCGTCATCATATTTTTTAGACCTTCGATAGCAGCATATGCCATGTTGGCAGTGTTGTTTGAGCCGATGGATTTCGCTCTCACGTCTTTTATACCTGCTAGCTCCAGCACCGTTCTCACAGATGAGCCGGCAATTACACCGGTACCTTCTGCCGCCGGCATTATTAAAACTCTACCTGCGCCGAAAACGCCTACGTTTCTGTGTGGAATTGTAGTTCCAACAGTTGGAACATATATTAAATTCTTTTTAGCATCTTCCGTAGCTTTTCTCACCGCTTCAGGTATTTCCTGAGCTTTACCGAGACCGACGCCTACGTGACCATTTCCGTCTCCTACTACGATGGTTACGCTGAATCTCATGTTTCTACCACCTTTAACAGTCTTAGCAACACGTCTGATATTAACGATAGTCTCTTTTAAGTCTAGCTTGGATGCATCGATTGTATTTCTCATTCTCTACCTCCGTTAGAACCTTAGTCCGGCTTCACGTGCGCCATCAGCCAATTCTTTAACTCTACCGTGATATAAGAATCCACCTCTATCGAAGGCTACTGTTTCGATACCCTTCTCCAGCGCTCTCTTTGCAACAACTTCTCCTATTTTTTTCGCAGCCTCCTTGTTACCGCCGTTTGCGATTTCAAGTTCCTTTTCAAGAGTGGATGCTGCTGCCAATGTCACTCCGTTCACGTCATCGACAACCTGAGCAAAAATGTTTTTATTACTTCTAAAAACGCATAATCTAGGTCTTTCAGGAGTGCCATGAACATCTTTTCTAACTCTTTCGTGTCTTGCAACACGTCTATTAGCTCTCGTATTTTTAGCCATGCTTTTTTACTCCTTTCCCTACTCGCCTTTAACTCCGGCCTTACCTTCTTTTCTGCGAACTTTCTCACCTGCATATCTGATACCTTTTCCCTTATAAGGTTCAGGTTTTCTCAACGCTCTGATGTTGGAAGCGTAGTTTCCCACATAAGCCTTGTCAATTCCCTTTACGACCACTTCAGTTGCAGATGGAACTTCTGTTGAAATTCCTTCCGGATCTTCCATTTCAACAGGGTGAGATAGACCCAAGCTCAAAACCAATTTCTTGCCCTTTTTCTCTGCTTTATAACCTACCCCTACCAGTTCCAATTTCTTTTCGTAACCGTCGGTTACACCGACTACCATGTTGGCGATCAAAGTTCTCGCCAAACCGTGTTGAGCCCTATCGCTTTTGGCATCTGATGCCCTCGATACGCTGATAACACCTTCTTTAATTTCAACTGTCAATCTGTCACTTATCTGTTCTTGCAGCTGTCCTTTAGGTCCTTTAACAACAACTGTGTTGCCTTCGACCTTGACATCTACACCAGCAGGAAGATTAACAGGTTTTAGTCCTATTCTTGACATTTTCCTTACCTCCCACTACCAAACATAACAGATTACTTCTCCACCAACGCCTAACTCTCTAGCTTTTTTATCGCTTATTACACCTTTTGATGTTGAAACGATAGCGATGCCCAGTCCGCCTAAAACTCTCGGCACTTCAGCGGCCTTTGCATATACCTTTAAGCCCGGTTTAGAAATCTTCTTAATTCCGTTAATAACTTTCTCACCAGCGGGACCGTATTTCATCTCTATTTTGATGAGTCCCTGCTTGTCATCTTCTATAAATTCAAATCCATTTATGTAGCCTTCTTCCATCAATATTTCGGCGATGGATTTCTTAATCTTCGAACCCGGAATATCAACTGATTTGTGACCAACAATATTGGCATTTCTGATTCTTGTCAGCATATCTGCTATTGGATCTGTCATTGTCATACAGTTTATCTCCTTCCTCTACCAGTTTTGCCTTTGGCAACTTAGTAAATAAAATAACTACCAACTCGCTTTTTTAACGCCGGGTATCTCACCTTTGTAAGCAAGTTCTCTAAAGCAAATACGGCATATGCCATATTTTTTCAACACAGAATGTGGTCTGCCGCACAATCTGCATCTTGTGTAAGCCCTTGTAGAGTACTTAGGCTTTCTAAGCTGTTTTACTTTCAACGCTTTCTTAGCCATAATTCCCTCCTATTTTTCAAACGGCATTCCGAGAAGTTTTAGAAGTTCTAACGCTTCTTCGTCTGTCTTTGCCGTAGTTGTAAACACGATGTTCATACCTTTGATCAAATCAACTTGATCATAGCTGATTTCAGGGAATATGAGCTGTTCTTTAATTCCCATAGAGTAGTTTCCTCTACCGTCAAAAGAATTTTTGCTAACGCCTTTAAAGTCTCTCACTCTCGGAAGAGCGATGTTGAAGAACTTATCAGCAAAAGTATACATGTTTTCGCCTCTCAAAGTAACCTTTGTTCCCACAGGCATACCCTGTCTAACTTTAAAGTTTGCGATGGATTTCTTCGCTCTTGTAACTACCGGTCTCTGCCCTGAGATAACACCGAGTTCTTTCACTGCAGTTTCCATCAGTTTCGCATTGTCCTTAGCTTCTCCAAGACCGATGTTGATCGTAATCTTTTCCAACTTAGGCACTTCCATAGGATTTGCGTAGTTGAACTTATCAACAAGAGCCTTGAATACGTCATTTTTATATGTTTCCTTTAATCTACTTGTCAACTCGACTCCTCCTTTCCCTAATCTATTGCGTTGCCGCTCTTCTTGGCAACTCTCACTTTTTTATCCCCATTCATCTCGTAACCGACTCTGGTTCTGGCCTTCGCCTTATCATCGTAAATCATCACGTTTGATACGTGAATCGGACCTTCCTGATGCTTGATTTCAGAAGCAGCAGTTCTGGTCTGTTTCTGATGCTTTGTCTGAATGTTGATACCTTCCACAATCACTCTGTTCTCTTTAGGCATAGCTTTTATAACTTCGCCTTTTTTACCTTTATCTTTTCCGGCAATTACTATTACCGTATCTCCTTTTTTAATTCGCATCCTGTTAGACCTCCTATAATACTTCCGGTGCCAACGACACTATCTTCATATAGTTTCTGTCTCTAAGCTCTCTTGCAACAGGTCCAAATATACGTGTACCTACCGGGTTTTTATCTTCCTTGATAACTACCGCAGCATTTTGGTCGAACTTAACGTAGCTACCGTCATCTCTTCTGGCGCCTTTTTTAGTCCTTACGACAACGGCTCTCACTACATCACCTTTCTTGACCATTCCGCCCGGAGAAGCTTCTTTTACGGCACAAACGATTACGTCTCCGATATTTGCATATCTACGGCTGGTACCGCCTAGAATACGGATACATAACAGTTCTTTCGCACCGGAGTTATCAGCGACTTTAAGTCTGGTTTCTGTCTGAATCATATTCGGTGCCTCCTTATTTAACCTTTTCTACGATGTTCACAAGTCTCCATCTCTTATCCCTTGATAGAGGTCTTGTTTCCATAATTCTAACTTTATCTCCGATATTACATTCGTTGTTCTCATCGTGAGCTTTGACCTTTTTAGTCGTCTTTACAGCCTTACCGTAAAGAGAATGTCTTACGAAGTCTTCCAAAGCAACTGTAACCGTCTTATCCATTTTATCGCTTACGACGATACCGATTCTCGTTTTTCTTCTATTTCTTTCAACTGCCATAATCACATCCTCCTTTCTTATTCAGCCTGAGCTGTCAACTCTTTTTCTCTGATAATAGTTTTAACTCTCGCAATATCTTTTTTAATTTCTCTTAACTTGACAGGGTTCTCAAGCTGACCTGTAACATGTTGAAATCTTAAGTTAAAAAGATCCTTCTTAAGTTTAATCAGTTCAGCATTCAGTTCCTTATCAGACATTTCTCTTATCTTGTTTAGTTCCATTATGCTTCACCACCCTTTTCTGCGTCTTCTCTGATGGCAAATTTACACTTAACAGGTAACTTGTGCGAAGCAAGTCTCATAGCTTCTCTCGCCTGTTCTTCTGTAACACCTTCAATTTCAAACATAACTCTGCCCGGTTTAACAACTGCCACCCAGTATTCAGGTGCCCCTTTACCGGAACCCATTCTTACTTCAGCAGGTTTCTTTGTCACTGATTTATGTGGGAAAATTTTAATATATACTTTTCCGCCTCTTTTAATAGATCTTGTCATAGCTACTCTGGCAGCTTCGATCTGATTGGAAGTAATCCAAGCTGGTTCCAGCGAAACCAGTCCGTACTGACCGTGAGAAACCTTATTTCCCCTTGTAGCCTTACCGGTCATTCTACCTCTGTGGACTCTTCTACGTTTAACGCGCTTTGGCATTAACATGGCTAGTATCCTCCTTTTTTAGTCTATTCTTCGGTTGTTTCAACTGCTTGCGTTTCAACCTGTGGAGCCTCCGTTTCCGGCTCTACCGCTTCAACTTTCGGCGTATTTCTCTTTCTCGGATTTACAGCCTTTGGAATTTCATCCTTGAAATCCTTAGGATTTCTTCTCGGTCTCCTGTCTCCGTCTCTTCTCTTGTTGTTCTTTCGCTTTCCGTCTTTCCTATCCTGTTTTTCTTCACGAACAACGCTCTGCAATCCCTTGTCCAGGATTTCGCCATGGTTTATCCAAACCTTAACGCCTATCTTACCGTAAGTTGTATCAGCTTCCGCAAAACCGTAATCGATATCGGCTCTCAATGTGTGCAACGGCACATTTCCTTCGCTGTACGATTCACTTCTGGCAATTTCAGCACCGCCCAGTCTTCCGGATACCAAAACCTTAATTCCCTTTGCATTGGCTTTCATGGTTCTGCCGATAGCCTGTTTCATAGCTCTTCTGAAAGCTATTCTCTTTTCGAGAGCCTGTGCTATGCTTTCCGCTGTCAACTGAGAGTCCAATTCGGATCTTCTCACTTCTCTGATATCAATATCAACTGTCTTATTTGTCAATTTCACCAAGTCGGCCTTCAACTGATCGATTCCATCTCCTGCACGACCGATTACCATCCCCGGTCTACCGGTTGAAATTATAACCTTTACTTTATTTTCTCCCGATCTTTCAACCACTACCTTTGAAATTCCGGCTGCATATAGTTTTTTCTTCACAAATTTTCTGATCTGCTGATCTTCTATCAAGAAATCCGCAAAATCATTTTTTCCTGCATACCATTTGGAGCCCCAGTCTTTAATGACCCCAACTCTTAAGCCGTGTGGACTTACTTTCTGACCCATTTACTGAACCTCCTTTTCTGAATTTCTTTCCTTTAGAGTCACACCTATGTGGCTTGTTCTCTTCAAGATGATGGAAGCTCTGCCCTGAGAGCCTGCTCTCCATCTCTTCATCGTAGGACCCTGGTGTGCGTAAATCTCTGCAACATACAGGTCGTCAACGTTCATATTAAAGTTGTTCTCAGCATTCGCCGCCGCTGATTTAACCACTTTTTCGAATAATTCAGCACCTTTTCCCGGTGTAAATCTTAAAATTGTCAATGCCTCCGCTAAATTCTTACCTCTAACCAAGCTGGCAACCGGTTTCAGTTTAATAGGAGACATTCTTACACTTTTTGCAATCGCTTTTGCTTCCATTTTTCATCTATCTCCTTTACTATCTCGATTTCTTATCTGCTGCATGACCTCTGTAAGATCTTGTTGGAGCAAATTCTCCAAGTCTGTGTCCTACCATGTCTTCTGTGATATACACCGGCACATGTTTTCTGCCATCGTGTACCGCTATAGTATGACCCACCATCTGTGGAAAAATTGTAGATGGTCTTGACCATGTTTTAATAACCTTCTTTTCGTTCTTTGCATTCATCTCTTCGATTGCTTTTAGAAGCTTTGCATTTACGAAAGGGCCTTTTTTAAGTGATCTACCCATTATCTATTGCTCCTTTCCCTATTTTTCACCTCTGCGCTTTACAATGTATTTGTCAGAGTCTTTCTTTTTCTTTCTAGTCTTGTATCCGAGAGCCGGCTTACCCCAAGGTGTAACCGGACTGACTCTACCGATACCGGCTTTACCTTCACCACCGCCATGAGGATGATCGTTAGGGTTCATCACGGAACCTCTCACTGTAGGTCTGATACCCATGTGTCTCTTCCTACCTGCCTTACCGATGTTGATGTTGCCGTGATCTGAGTTCCCCACTTCGCCGACAGTTGCTCTACATTCAATTCTGATTTTTCTCACTTCTCCGGATGGCAGTCTAACCTGAGCGTAGCTGCCTTCCTTCGCCATCAACTGGGCTCCATTGCCTGCAGATCTGACCAGCTGTGCACCTTTTCCCGGCTTCAATTCAACGTTGTGAATCATCGTACCGACAGGGATGTTCGCCAAAGGTAAAGCATTTCCCACCTTGATGTCCGCATCCTTACCTGATTCGATTAGCTGTCCCACCTTTAATCCCTGTGGCGCAATTATATATCTCTTTTCACCGTCCGCATAAACGATCAAAGCAATGTTTGCACTTCTGTTCGGATCGTATTCGATAGCTGAAACTTTTCCTGGCACTCCATCTTTCGTTCTTTTGAAGTCGATTATTCTATATTTAGGTCTGTAGCCGCCACCTCTGTGTCTAACTGTAATCTTACCTCTAGAGTTTCTTCCAGAGTGTTTTTTAAGAGTTACCGTAAGTGACTTTTCAGGTGTGCTTTTGGTGATTTCTTCAAAAGTTGAAGTTGTCATTCCTCTTAAACCAGGAGTAGTCGGATTGTATTTTTTGATTCCCATTTTTACTGCCTCCTATTATAAACTTTGGAAGAATTCGATTTCTTTACTGTCAGCAGTAAGAGTCACTATCGCCTTCTTAGAAGCTGCTGTATATCCGGCTGTTCTTCCCATTCTCTTTAACTTACCTTTGATGTTCATGATATTGACCTTTTTAACTTCAACATCAAAAATTTCTTCAATTGCATTTTTCACTTCAGTTTTGTTTGCATCTACCGCAACTTTAAAAGTGTATTTTTTCACCTGCGCATCTGCCATAGATGTTTCCGAAATTACAGGTTTTAGTATTACATCATATGACGTTCTCATTATGAATACACCTCCTCAATTTTCTTGACCGCTTCCTTTGTAACGATGAAGTTAGTGTGGTTTATGATTTCATAAACGTTCATCGTAGATACCAGTGCAGTTCTCACACCCGGAATATTGGCTGCCGATCTGATTACGTTTTCATCTTTTTCAGCCATTACTATCAACGCTTTTCTTCCCGCGTTCACATTTCCCAACACCTTGATCATTTCCTTTGTCTTAGGTTCGCTCATTGTGAGCTGGTCTAAAACTATGATTTCATTTTCCTTAACTTTGGAAGATAATGCTGAAAGCATTGCAAGTCTTCTAAGTTTCTTAGGCAATGTATATCTATAACTTCTAGGCTTCGGTGCAAATACCACACCACCTCCTATTTGAGACGGATCCGTTGTCGATCCCTGTCTGTGACGACCTGTTCCCTTCTGTCTGAAAGGTTTTCTGCCGCCTCCTCTAACGTCTCCTCTAGTCTTTGCAGACTGCGTACCTTGTCTTCTATTTGCCAAGTAGTTTTTTACTACTGCATGCACCGCATTTTGATTCGGCTCGATACCGAATACTTTCTCGTTCAGTTCAATAGTACCCGCATCGGTTCCAGCCATATTAAGCACTTTTACTTCTGCCATTGTTCTCCTCCTTTCCTAAGATTCCTACTTATTCCTCTTCTTGATCGCAGGACGAACTCTCACCAAGCTACCTTTAGCTCCCGGAATCGCACCCTTTACAAGGAGTAGATTTCTATCAGCAATAACTTTCACCAAGTCGATATTCTGTACAGTTACAGTGTCACGACCCATTCTTCCCGGTCCTTTGTTTCCCTTGAACACTCTTCCCGGATATGAAGCACCTGCCAGTGCGCCGGCAAGTCTCTTATGCTTTGAACCATGGCTCATAGGTCCCCTGTGGTGACCGTGTCTCTTGATGTTACCCTGTGTTCCCTTACCTTTTGATGTTCCTGTAACATCGACTTTTATTCCTTCTTCGAAGTCGGCAACTGTGATTACCTGACCTAGTTCGTAAGTTTCACCTTCTTCAACTGTAAATTCAGCTAAATGTTTTTTCACTTCCACACCTGCTTTTTCAAAGTGTCCTGTCAACGGTTTGTTAACTCTGTGTGGCTTTGTGTCCCCAAAAGCTACCTGTACCGCACTATATCCATCTGTTTCAACAGTCTTAATCTGTGTTACAACTTCAGGACCTGCTTCGATAACAGTTACGGGAACTACTACACCGTCTTCTGTGAAAATCTGAGTCATTCCGACTTTCTTTCCCAATAGTGTTTTCATTTGTTTAATTCCTCCTAATTCTTACAGCGGATTGAAAAATTATCCCATCGTATCGCACATCCACCTTGCTGCGGAAGTCATTTCACAAGTTCAAATTCGTCAATCGTACTAAGTGAGCTTTCGCTCATTTTATCAATGCTATCTTTTATAGCTTTATTTCAATGTCAACTCCGGCAGGTAGATCCAGCTTTGTTAAAGCATCTGTCGTCCTTGCTGTAGCTGCAGAAATGTCAATCAATCTCTTGTGAGTTCTCTGTTCAAACTGTTCTCTGCTGTCTTTATACTTGTGAACCGCTCTCAAGATTGTAATTACTTCCTTTTCAGTAGGCAACGGAATCGGGCCTGAAACCTCCGCTCCTGTCCTCTTTGCAGTTTCTACAATTTTCGCTGCACTCTGATCCAAAAGCGCGTGGTCATAAGCTCTCAGCTTAATTCTTATTTTTTGTAGTTCGCTCATTTTTTCCTCCTAATTTTGTACTGTTTTCGCTATTCTCCGTACAAGGATTTCCTAGCTTTTTGCACTCATACAAGCTTTTTCTTTGCTCTTTACACACCGCCGTGTGTTTTCCATTTGTTTGCACAAGCAAAAAAAGAGGGAATCCCCTCGCCCCCGTCCGGCGGGGACCATTCTCCATGAAAATTACCTGATAGCTCAGCAACTTTTCACTTCTTCGCATTTTGCAAGCCTTTATATTATATCTTATATAAAACTATAAATCAACACTTTTTTTGAATTGATTTTTCTATTCAGATAATATTTTTTCAGCATTATACTTTAATAAAATGCTATTTTATGCAATCTGTTTCAGCTTCAACGTCACACTCTCCCTGGTGTTTTCCTGTTTGCCAAAATTCTGCTCAGATGCAATCTCAACATACAGCACTACATGTTCAAATATTCATATAGCTTCAAATGCAGTTCTCGCATTTCATCGACAGCTTTCATCGCATGTCGATACATGAACATATCACCAAAATCGCTATTGAAAACTGCTGCGAGCAATTTCCTCGATATCCATGTAGGCAAAAGTCTAAAAAAATTCAATTTCCATGGTAAAATTGATACACCTTTTCCATGAAGAGTTTGAAAATTCAGCTTTATTTGCCTTGCGGTTTTCATCATAACATCCTTCTCTTTCCAAACTTCTTCAGGTTTTTGTGCTTCATAGTAAGCATCTGCAATCGGAACCACCATCGCCACGTGGCATATCTGCCAACAGTGCATGTCTTTCGCAATTTTATATGGTATTTCCGATTCTTTGAAAATGTTTGATAGTTGGCGAAGTCGATCCATTCCATCTTCTCCTATTTTGCCAAACGTCGTAGGTTGAATGATTTTAGGTGTGAGTTTTGCCTTTAAAACCCCATTTTTAAAACTCCCACCCGCACCCGGAAATGCAGGAATTATCTTCTTTCTCGGACAAAGCTCTGCCCAAGTTTCATACGGTTCTACGGTGTTGACCATAGTCACAATTGTCGAGCTTTCATTGGCATCCAACTCTTTCAACGCATCATAAACTTGATTTTCCCTTACGGTTAAGAATATGAAATCATATTTATCGCATTTTTCCAATTTATCAACGATTCCAATCTCAGCGGTATGCACTTCACCGTTGTCTTCGTATTATAGCCCGTGTTTTTTCAGAACTTTCAGCCTTTCACCTCTGGCGTAAACCGCCGTATCATATCCCGCCTTGGCGAATAAAATTCCGTATAGACAGCCGATTACTCCTGCACCGTATATCAACAACTTCATACCCGAATCTCCTCAATTCCCGATTTTCTTTGAGTTTTCTTCCATCTGCATCATTATTTCAAACATATGCCTTCCGTCTGAAAATATCATACATTCCCTTCACGTTCAATGTCAATACCGCTTTCCCCTACCTTTATAACTTTTTTCCCAAAAGTTCACATTTATTTACTTTCTCTATCAAATCGTCGTAATGATATCTTTATCATAAAACGATATCTTCGCACGAAAATGGCGAGAGATTCTCTTCAATCCCCCGCCATATGAATATTTTTCTCTGATATTTTCAAATTATTTCTTCATCTGTGCTGCCACTTCCTCGGCAAAGTTCTCTTCCTTCTTTTCGATACCTTCGCCTACTTCGTATCTCGCCATAGAAGCAATTTTTACGTCTTTTCCAATTTCCTTTGCAACTTGGTCAACGTACTGAGCAACTGTCAACTCTCCGTTTTTAACGAACTTTTGACTCATCAGACAAACTTCTCTAAGCTCTTTTTCGATTTTGCCATCAACAATTCTATCCACCATATTTTCCGGCTTTCCTTCGTTTAGAACCTGATGTCTCAAAATTTCCTTTTCATGTGCGATATATTCAGGATCCACAAAGCTTCTGTCCAGGAACTTAGGATTCATAGAAGCAACCTGCATGGCTATATCCTTACCCAATACAGCAACCTCTTCCGCAGTTGCAACCGTTTCAAGACCGATCACAACACCGATCATTCCATTCGTATGAATATATCCTGTGTATACCACTCCATCCTGATTAAATTTTTCAAACCTTCTAATGTTCAAGTTTTCGCCAATTTTAGCAATTTTAGCAGTTAGCTCTTCGCCTACCGCATTTTCATCGCTGTATTTTGCTTCCTTGAGTGTTTCAACATCTTTTACGTCGTTTTCCAGAGTAATCTCAGCAATTCTTTCTACGAAATTTATGAAATCCTCATTCTTCGCTACGAAATCGGTTTCTGAATTCACCTCTACCAACGCCGCACTCTTGCCACCTTCCGAATAAGCGATTCTAACCAATCCCATAGCAGCAATTCTATCTGATTTTTTAGCCGCCTTGGAGAGTCCTTTTTCTCTCAAAATTTCAATGGCCCTTTCGATGTCGGCATCGGACTCTACCAAAGCCTTTTTGCAATCCATCATACCAGCACCTGTGATTTCTCTTAACTCTTTTACTAATGCTGCTGTTACTGCCATTATTCTTCCTCACTTTCCTCTGAAACTACCGGTTCAGAATCATCGAAACTCTCTCCCTGTCTTCCTTCAATAATCGCATCTGCTAAAATTCCTGAAATCAGCTTTACAGCTCTGATAGCATCGTCATTTCCCGGAATTACATAATCCACATCATCCGGATCGCAGTTCGTATCAACCGTACCCACAATAGGAATTCCCAGTATTCTAGCTTCTTTAACCGCAATCTTTTCCTTCTTAGGATCGATTACCACGATGGCACCCGGCATCTCTTTCATCTCTTTGATGCCTCCCAAGAATTTTTCCAATCTATCCAGCTCTCTTTCCAAAGTCAAAACTTCTCTCTTGCTCAACTTTTCAAAAGTGCCGTTCTCCTGCATCTCTTTGATGTCGTTCAATCTTTGAATCCTCTGTGAAATAGTCTTCCAGTTGGTCAACATTCCACCTAACCATCTCTGATTTACATAGTACATACCCGCTCTGAGCGCTTCTTCTTTTATTGCACCCTGTGCCTGCTTTTTAGTCCCTATGAATAAAATAGGTTTTCCTTCTGCTGCAACTTCCTTTAGGAACGCATACGCTTCCTCAATCTTCTTTACAGTTTTTTGTAAATCTATAATGTAGATTCCATTTCTCTCCGTAAAAATGTATGGAGCCATTTTAGGGTTCCATCTCCTCGTTTGATGTCCGAAATGAACACCTGCTTCTAAAAGCTGTTTCATTGAAATTACTGACATTTTTTTCCTCCTCGGTTTTCCCTTCCGCCACTGTATTCCAAAGCGAGAGCCTTTTCGGCACCGCCCACTTTGTAACGATGGCGTGCTTATTTAGCGTTGGTGTCTAAAGTTTACACCACGTTATATGATACTATACCCTAAATGAATTTTCAAGCAAATTTTCCACAGGTTGCCGATTTAATATTCAAATGATTTATCAAACTCTCTCCCGATTTATCAATCGACATTTAATTTTCAAGTCTGTAACCTGCAGTTTGCGAACATATCCCCTTCGCTGTCCTATTCTCAATGAAGAACGTTTTGTGTCTTCAATTCCTTTCTGATGCGATCGGAAGCTGCTCTGCACATACCCACGGTAGATCCGTTTTCGAATACCACTTCCCCGGGCCTGACTATATCAATTTTCGCCGTGTTCACTATCATATAGCTATGACATTTAAAAAAATTTTCTTTCAGCTTGTTCTCCACTCCTGCTATTTTATAGTTTTTAACTGAATACTCCCCTTTTTCAGTAGAAAACACAACATCCCGTTTAAGCTGCTGAATATAAATCACTTCTGCCTCACGAACTCTATGCAATTCACCTTCTTTTTTAAAATATAACATTCTTCTCTCCCTTTCTCGGGTCGGGACAAAAAAATAATGCCTAAAGCAAGGCGCATTTAACCTCAAAATGTCCTTTCGAAAGCTGTTCTGCATCGCATCGTGATCACATTCATCGCCTGTCGTTTACATACATCTCCTTATCTACTTTTCGAGGTTTTGTCCTTTTCCCTCACTGTAAGTTATGTAGTCTTCTGCTATTTCTTCTGCTGCTATGGACACCGGTTGTTTTTTTGCAACATCTTCATTTTCTATGAAAGACGGCATTCCGTCTACGATTTCTCTTGCCCTCTTCGCTGCCAAAACAACCAAGGTATATCTGCTATCTGCTTTTTTTCTGATTTCATTTATAGATGGGTATAGCATCAAATTTCCTCCTCAAAGTTTTTAATTATTTTCTCAATAGCTTTATCATCTGTCAATTTCAGGTGTTCCGCCGTTATTATAGATTTTACGTGATTTAATGCAAGCTCCAAGTCATCGTTCAAAACGATATAGTCGTATTCGGTTGAACTCCTTATCTCACCTATGGCTTCACCCAATCTCTTTGCGATTTTATCCTCATCTTCCGTAGCTCTATTTACGATTCTATTTCTCAATTCTTTCATGGAAGGTGGCAGTATGAATATTAAAATAGCCTCTTCAAATCGCTCTTTAACTTGCAAAGCTCCTTGGGTGTCGATTTCCAAAACCACGTCTATTCCATTGTTCAAGGCCTCCATGACCATCTCTTTCGGCGTTCCGTAATAATTGTCAAACACCATGGCATATTCTAAAAAACTATCCGATTTTATCCCTTTTTCAAATTCTTCTCGGCTTACAAAATAATAATTTTTTCCTTCCACTTCGCCTTTTCTCGGACTTCTGGTGGTCATTGAAACAGAAAATCGCAAGTTATCCAAGTCCTCAAGCAATCTTTTACAAACGGTTCCTTTTCCGGCTCCCGAAGGTCCTGAAATGACCAATAATTTCCCTCTACACATATTTTCTCCTTCAATGTATTGTAGTTTTCGATTATATCACTTTTAGCGGCTCTTTTCCAGTACGCTTTTCATGTGACTGTAAAATGAACCGAATAGCTTCCGGCTTCACTCCACATTCTGTATCTGTTCTCTGATTTTTTCAATCTCGCTTTTGATTTCTATTACGCCTTTCGTTATATCCAAATTGCTTACTTTTGAACCTATTGTATTGGTTTCCCTGTTTATTTCCTGAATTAAGAAATCCAGCTTTCTGCCCTGTATCTCCTCGCCGTTGACTATGTCTTCCAGCTGTATCAAGTGGCTTTCCATTCTTACAATCTCTTCCGTGATATTGGCTTTATCCGCCAAAAATGCCGCTTCTGTGAGAACTTTCTCCTCGGGTATCTCGACGGTATCCTTCAGCAGCTCTCCTATTCTCTCTCTGAGCATTTTCATATAAGTTTCCTGGCTGTTTTCTACTTTTCTCTTCATTTTATTCAGATGCCCGGCTACGATTTTCTTTCTATTGAGGATATCTCTTTCCATGCTTGCACCCTCTTTTTCCCGCATTTGATTGAATTTTTCAACCGCTTCCTCGAGGCATTCCTCCACCTGCATCAAAATTTCACTTTCGTTCTCCGGTTTCGCTGATACGATGATCACTTCCGGCATGCTCAGGACGTCCGAAATGCTCACGTCGGATTGAATTGCAAACTCATCTTCTATGTACTTAAAATTCTCAATGTATTCTTTCAGAAGACTGTCGTTGATTTTAACGTCGAAATCAGGTTCTTTGCAAGATTCCAACGTCAAGCCGATTTCTATTTTCCCTCTCCTCACTTTCTTTCTCACTTTGGATTTTATGTGTTCTTCTAAAAATGAATACTTTCTGCTGGTCCTGACACTTATATCACAGTATCTGTGATTTACCGATTTAATTTCTACGGACACATTTCGATTGGCAAATTCCTTTTCAGCTTTGCCGTAGCCTGTCATACTCCTCAACATAAAATCCTCCTGCTAAATTTTTCAACACACATTCGTCATGCATAATAAAAGCTCTGTAAATTTCAGAGCTTCTCGATTATATTTATGGTGCGACCGATGGGATTTGAACCCATACGAGTTGCCTCACTGCCCCCTCAAGACAGCGTGTCTGCCGATTCCACCACGGTCGCATAAGCCGGTATACGCCGGCTGTTCTACCATATCCATCCCCATCTCGGTTAGGATTCACTGTAGAATTAAATTTTAATAAACCTCTCCCGATATCTGATGCCCCCGAGAAAATAAAATTTTGAGATGATGTGAAAAACACCGTATTTCTTTATTCTGTTCACAATCTCTACACTTCTCGTAAAATCGAATCCTATTCCTTAGGGGTCTCCACTCTCTTTTCATAATTGGAGTACCATGTTTCCGCTCCGTTATACGGATTCGTAAAATTAGACTTCAATTCACCATTAAACACCGGTGCCTTTACGATACCATAAGTAGGGTAGCAAATGCAATAGTATGGCAAGTCTTCATGTATATTTTTTTTCAGTTCGTCTAAAATCTTCCTGCTCTCATCTACGGTTTTTCCACTCATGAGCTCATCTAACAGACCATCAACTTTTCTGTTTGAATATCCCGTAAAGTTATTTTCTCCATCGCTTTTCAATATGCTGCTCATATCCATAGATCCGTCCAAACTCAGCCCACCTATGTAAATTGAGTAGTCCCTCGCTCTTAATTTAGACAGGAACACATCTCTTTTCACACTCACTATCTCGGAATTGATACCTATTTCCTTTAATGCCTTGCTTATTCTTTCCGCTGTTTTTACTCGCCGTTCCTTGTCCTTCTCCACCAAAATTTTCAAAGTGACCTTATTACCGTCTTTATCCTCTATGCTTCCACTGCTGTTTTTATCCGAGTATCCGGCTTTTTTCAACACATCGTTTGCCCTATCTTTACTGAACGAATACTCCAGTTGATTCGGACTGTTCATGTAATCGTGCGGATATATGCTTCTGCTTCCCTTTGCAGAATTATAATAATTCTCTTCAATTATGCTTTCAATATCGGTGCAATACGCAATCGCCTTTCTCATTTCCACACTTTTGACGGCAGCATCCTTTGTGTTAAATCCGATAAATTCCACGTTGTTACTTTTAAAGTTGTGGATTTTTATGCCTCTCTTGTGAATGTTTCCCGCCCTTTCCGGCGATTTGTCCACCAGTGCCGATATATTACCTGATGCAACCAGATTATCTTTGCTTCCTCCATTTTTCACAATTTTCACATCTATGTTGCTCTTTGCTTTCACTCCGTAATACTTGTCGTTTACAGTCAGCTTCATTCCCTTCAATTCGTCATACGTACTGCAATGATACAGTCCGCTGCTCCATGGCACGAAGTTTTCGGTATCTCTCTTTAACGCATCCACTCCGCTGTATTTGTGCTTCGGTAAAATTGGAAAATGTAAATATGCTAAAGACATATCATATCCGGAATTAAAATGAACTGTAAACGTCCTGTCACCGCCGCTTCCGTAGGAAATTCGTTTTATCTTTTTAGCTACGCTTCCATACGGTCCATTATCTCCAATGCTCTTTATAGCCTTCAGCGTAAAGGCTACATCATCTGCAGAAACGCTTCTGCCATCCTCCCACTGCGCATTTTTTACAGTGATTTTGACTGTCCTACCGGAGAAACGGTAACTCTCCACCAAGTCTTCCTTTGGCGTCATATTTTCATCAAAAGTAAACAGGCTGCTATATATGATCTTGCTGAGATAATATGTATCTTCATCTTTTGAAACCAACGGGTTAAACGTCTTTACCGGTGAAATCCCCAGCGCAGCTTTATTCTGTGGATTTTTGGTGATTTTATATTGTCCTATAACATCCTCAACATCGTCGTTTTTTAAATATCCTCTAAAAGCTATTCCCAATATCATCATAACCCCGAGAGCAACAATCAGATATGTTACCCCCTGTCTCCGGCTTATTCTGCTCAACCCGCCTTTTAAACTGAATTTACCGACTTTCTTCTTTAAGCCTCTAATTCCTTTCCTTTTTCTCATACTTTTTCAGTAATTTATCTAACTGTAGATAAAGTGCCTCCTCATTTCCCGAGTTATCTATGACAAAGTCAGCGCGTTTTATCTTTTCTTCATCAGACATTTGACTTCTGAACTTTGCGATAATCTCATCTTTTGTTATTTCGTCTCGCTTCTGTAATCTCAGTATCTTCACTCTCTCATCTGCCACCACTAACCAAACTTCTGCACAAAGCTCGTCCATTCCAACTTCGAACATCAACGGAACGTCTAAAAAAATTACTTCTTGTGTAGCTTCGTTTGCTGCAATTTCACTCAGAACCCTCTTTTTAACCAGACCGTGGGTTATTTCGTTGAGAATCTTTCTCTTTTCCCGTGAGGCAAATACGATGCTGCCGAGTTTCTTTCTGTCGACGGTTTTATCCGGATTCAATATTTCCGTTCCAAAGTACTCCACCGCTTTAAAATATGCTTCTTCGCCTATGTCCAGGAGATTTTTAGCTATTTTGTCGGCATCGATTATTTTGAATCCTTTTTCCGTCAGATAGTTTGAAACCGTACTCTTGCCGCTTCCGATGCCTCCTGTGATTCCGATGATTTTCATCACTCATCTCCCCTTTAAATCATTTCAGCTGCAACCAGTTTTTCCCTTCGTTAACATCTACGCTCAAATGAACTTTCAGGGCTATAGCCTCTTCCATAGACTTCTTTAAAATCGATTTCACTTCGTCCAGTTCGCTCATGTGAGTTTCTATAATCAGTTCATCATGCACTTGCAATATCAAGTTCGATTTCATTTTTTTCAATTTTTCGTAAACCTTTATCATGGCAAGTTTTATTATGTCGGCTGCACTTCCCTGTATAGGGGTGTTCATCGCCAGACGTTCTCCCGCTTTTCTAACCATGAAGTTCTTCGCATCGATTTCCTTGATGTATCTCTTTCTGCCCAATATGGTTTTTACAAAGTGGTTTTCTCTGCAAAATCTGATTTGTTCATCCATAAACTCCTTGACTTTCCCGTGTTTGTCGAAATAATCGTCAATGTATTTCTCAGCTTCTTTCCAAGAGATATCCAGATCTTCACTCAGACTAAAAGCCCCCATTCCGTAGATTACTCCGAAGTTTATGGCTTTTGCATTGCTTCTCTGAATCGGTGTGACGTCATCGATGTTTATTCCCATAACTCTGGCTGCCGTCGATTTGTGAATGTCTTCTCCTTCATTAAATGATTCAATTAAAGCCTCATCTCCACTCATATGTGCCAAAACCCTAAGCTCTATTTGCGAGTAATCAGCACCCACCAACGTGCTTCCTGCTCTCGCTACAAAGGCTTCCCTGATCAGCTTTCCAAATTCATCTCTGATGGGAATATTTTGCATGTTTGGATTTGAACTGGAAATTCTACCGGTCGTTGTCACCGTTTGATTGAAGTGAGAGTGAATCCTGCCGTCTTTTCGTATCAGAGGAATCAAACCGTCCACATATGTCCCTTTCAGTTTGGTCAATTTCCTATACTCCATAATCTTATCTATTATAGGACTTTCTTCTCTAATTTTTTCAAGTATTTCGGCATTGGTGGAGTATCCCGTTTTAGTTTTCTTTCCCGGAGTCAATCTCATTTTTTCAAATAGGATCACGCCAAGCTGTGACGGCGATTTTATGTTGAACTCTTCGCCTGCGATAGCATATATCTCTCCCGATAAATGATCTATTCTGGTTTCTATCGTGTTCCCGATATTTTTCAGAGTCTTTCTATCGACCTGCACTCCTATGTATTCCATAAATGCCATCACTTCAATCAATGGAATCTCTAAATTGTAGAACAATTCGGTCAGCTCGGCTTTCTCCAATTCATCTCTGTCGTTTTCCATCAAATGCTCTATCAGAGAAAATTGTCTCGAAAGGTTTTCGAGGTCTTTTTTTACAAAGTCGCTATCGACTAAAAACCCTAGCTGCCCTTCTTCTCTTTCGAGATCCAAGTTTAAATTGTAATCGTCTTTTCCTATTCCATAGATGCTGTAATCATTTGCGCTGGAGTTTATCAAGTATTGAGAAACGGCAGTATCAAATATGATGTTAAAGTTAAAATTGCTCTTTATTCTTTCATCTTTTCTCGGCTCGCTTTCAAATTTATCCATTATCGCTATAAGCTCGCACTTTATTTGATGACCGAAAATTTCTTTGTTCTCACCGGTTATGATTTCAAATGCTTCATACGTTGCTTCATCGTCTCTAAATACGCCAAAAACTGTATTTTCAATGAAAAAACCTACCAACGGATTATTTCGCTTCAATTTTTCGTCAGCATCTGAATCTACAGTTTTAATTCCGATTTTCTTCGCATCTTTAACAGCTTGTAAAAACTCTTCTTTCCGCATCTCATCCTGCACCAATACGGTTTTGTATTCCTTCAAATCAATTTTCGCATCCGTATATAAGCTGACATCTATCTTGCTCAGAAAACTTTTAAACTCAAGTTTCCTGTAAATAGGTATGAGCTTGGTATAATCGGGTTCTTTGACTTCATACTCTGAAATTTCAAATTCCATCGGCACTTGGCGATTTATTGTCGCAAGACTCTTACTCATCCTTGCAGAAAGTTCACCAGCCTCGAGCTTTTTCTTGAATTTTACAGGAATCTCATCTATTTTGTCATATATATTCTCGATGCTCCCGTACTCTCGGATGAGCTGAGATGCACCTTTTTCGCCTATTCCTTTTACCCCGGGTATGTTATCCGACGAGTCACCCAAAATTGCCTTGTAATCTATGAACTCAGTAGGTGTAAATCCATATTCTTCCTCAAAGACTTCCCTCGTATATTTTTTGGAATTTTTCCCTCCTGTTTTCACTATGTCAACTGTGGTTTTATCGCTTGCCAACTGCAAAGCATCTTTATCTCCCGTTACGATTATCGGCATATATCCTGCTTCCTCCGCCAGTTTTGACATGGTTCCCAACAAGTCATCCGCTTCAAATCCTGCTATTTCAAGCATTTTTACGTTCATAGCTGATAATACGTCCTTTAAAATCGGCATCTGCATCGCCAATTCGTTATCCATCGGCTTTCTGCCCGCTTTGTACTCTTTGTACGCTTCATGTCTGAACGTAGGTGCTTTCACATCGAAGGTTACTCCGATAAATCCCGGCCTATACTCCTTTTTAAATTTTGCCAGCATATTAAGGAAGCCGTACACACCTGTAGTATGCAGTCCTTCCTTTGTTATCATCGGTGGCTTGATTCCAAAATAAGCCCTATTTATTAAACTGTTTCCGTCTATTATTACAAATTTTTTACTCATGGCTTTATTCTAACATATTCTAAAGTAAAACTCTATTGAAAATAGCAAATACAACTTCGTTTCGATGTTCTAAATCAAAAAGTCTCACTACTATTTGCGAAAATTTCCTTTCATCATCTTTGGAAGCTGTATTTGTCAGTAACTCAGTATATTATATATGCTATATCAAACGCATAGATTCGGCAACATTCTGTGCTTTTTATGTGTTTTTTCGGACTTTTCACCTTTCATTTTTCAATGATAGGCAATCCCGTGTTCACTTTTTCCTCTTTCTCACTATTCTTCCTATTATCAATATCAAAATGCATATTGCCGCAACGGACAGTATTATTACTTCCTTTGTGATGCTCCTGTCATCACCAGTCTTTGTCCCCTTGTTCCCGCTTTCAGCTTTTTGTACTTTTGATTTTGCCATACTGCCATTTTTTTTATCCGATGTATTTGCTTTTTTGTTTTTAATATTCGAGTCGGTTTCTCTTTGTTTGTTTTTATTCTTTTCTCCGTCCTTCTCCTGTGAGTTGTCAGGATTTTTCGGCTGCGGTTCAGGCTTCGGCTGTGGCTCCGGTTTCGGCTGCGGTTCAGGCTTCGGCTGTGGCTTTTGCTTTGCAACACCTATATTCTTGGGTTCTTTCATATTTTTATAATCCGCAAAACCGTTGTTTTCAATATCACCTGTCTTAAAAGTGCAATTGTCGAACTCCGCCGTTCCGTTATTTACCACGCGATCATCAAATCTGCAATTTATAAACTTAACCTTTGCACCATCTTCTATTACCGCTTTCGCACCTGTATTTCCCCTCTTTATGAAGTCGATGTCTTTTACAGTTATGTTCACGCCCTTTTTGAAAGTAACCACCGTGTTTTTTCCATAACCTATATCGTTTCTCTTAGGATTTTTAGCTCCGTCCGTTCCGTACCAATGGGTGAATTGCGGTGTGATATCCACATCACCGGTTATCGCATTTCTGGATTGATCTATTTTTCTTTTGCCCTGCTTCTCCGCATCTTTAATCGCCTGATCAAAAGTTTTTCTCACGGTTTCATCAAATTCGTAAACGTCCTTGTCAACACCTTTTACCACTCTTATTTTAAATTCTTTTATCGCTACATCTTTTTCATTGTTATAATTTAGAGTTTCTCCTCTCAACTCAACAGTGAATTCGCCATCTCTTCGGGGAGTTCCGTAAACTGACAAAGAATTCCTTTCCCACGATGCCTCAAGTCCTGTATCGGATTCTTTCACTTTTGCTGAAATTTTTGCAATCTTACTCTCCGAGCCAGAAACTCTAACCCAGTTAAATTGTTTTCGATATTTGCCTACCATCACATCGTTAAATCTATCGTGAGCCGGCTTAAACGTCAGAGGTTCGTATTTATCCATAGTTTTCGGCTTTGCCATATTCTTCGGTTCTTTAGTCGTACCCTTGTATATCGCTTTGCCGTTATTCTCAATCTCTCCCGTGACAAATACACAGTTCTCAAAGGTTGCACTACCGTTGTTCACCACCGTGTTGTCGAATTTTGCATTTTTGAAATGAACCGTCGCACCTCTTTCAATTACGACTTTCGTCCCTTTCTCATAAGGTCTCCCTTTTTTCAGAAAATCTATATTTTCAACTTCTATGTTAACTCCCGATTTAAAGGTTACAAAAGTCTCTGTGCTGTTGGTTATAAATCTCTTTGCAGGCTTATCTCTCCAATCTTGACCTTTCCAACTTACGTAATTTGGCGTTATGTTGATATCACTAGTATAGTCCGCATCTGCCTGCATTACTATTTTCTTCTTACCCTCTTTAGTCGCTTTCTCAATGAGAACATCCAGTCTGTATTGATCGTTTACTCCGTACACGAGAGTATCTTCGTCTTTTGCAAACACCCGGGCATCGCCACAAACGAGTCCGACTGCCATAAATACAGCTAATATCATCGCTGTCAATGACCTAATCCCATTTTGTTTCATATTTTCTCCTTTGCATTGCTTTACATCGGTTCCATCTGTTTATTGCCGATTGCGGCTTCTAAACCGTCGTCTTTTGCGCGATTAAATCTAACCTTCGACACACAGCCTAAACTAAAAAACCATCTGTTCGTTATCACTACGTCGATTCTCTTCATTCTACTTTATAACCGATTTGTTGTCAATTTTTTCACATATTTTACTCTTTATTCAACTGTACATATGTTCATGTAGTTGATGTTATTCTGCAATTCCCTCTATATGGTGTTGCCGTATTTTCTCATTTAATATATAATATTTCAAATGGAGGTAATTTATGAAGAAGCAATATAAGGAGTTCCTAAAAGATAGATTTCTGGTCAAAATCAGCTTTTTCATAATTCTCACTGCTACTATGCTGTATGTTGCATTTTTTATAGTGAAGGATTATGAAAAGGTTGCACGCGTCATCTCAGGTTTCTTTTCCAGCATAATAAGGGCCCTATCTCCATTGTGGATAGGTCTCGTTTTAGCGTATATGTTAAATCCTCTGGTAAATCTAATCGACAAAAAAATTCTCAGGAATTTTTTACCGAAGGACAAGCGTAGACCGGAGAGGATCTCAGGTCCGACAAAAAGTCGTTTCATAAGCATATTCATCACCTATTCGATAATTTTTTTGGCAGTGATTTCCATTCTTTACGGATTTGCTTCTCTCATCAACGGAAAGCTCGTTTTTGACAGCTTCGGCCAACTTGGAAAATCCCTGTTAAACACTATCGCTTCCTATCAGGAAAAGCTGAAAGTTCTCATTTCTCAGCTTCCCGACGGAGCGTTTTCCGAACAGCTTCAAGGAGCTGCCAAATGGTTTCTAAAGTGGATTTCAAGCACCTTTAATGCAGGCACGATACTTTCTACGGTAACCGGTCTGGGATCGGTGATTTTTAACTTCTTCATTGGAATTATCATAAGCATATACCTCATCGCTGATAAAGAGTTCTTTCTCGATCTGTGGAATAAAATTCTGTATCTGTGTTTTCCGAACAAACATGTGTCCATCAGGGAAACGCTATCTGAATTAAATACAATAACCTCGAGATTTGTGCGGGGCGTTTTTTTGGATGCTACCATCGTCGGTGTTTTATGCGTTACAGCCCTTTCTATCGCTAAGGTTGAATTTGCATTATTTCTCGGAATCTTTGCCGGCATCACAAACGTTATTCCATATTTTGGACCTTTCATCGGAATGATCCCGGCATTCGCCGTGGGATTCTTTACAGACGGCATATGGAAAGGTATAGCTGCAGTCATTGCAATATTCATCGTGCAACAGATCGATGCAAACTTGTTATATCCTAAAATCGTCGGTTCTTCAACGGGGCTCAGAGCTATGTTCGTTCTCCTTGCGGTAATAGTGTTCGGCTATTATTTCGGAATTTTAGGAATGATATTGGCAGTACCTATAGCCAGTATGATTCAGCTGTTTATAGTCAGATGGGCGAGAAAGCGAGAGTTGCGCATCAATAAAGAAAAGCTGCAGGAAAGGCTCAACGGCAATGACGGTTAGTTCTACGGTTTAAATTAAAAGAATATTCGGACATAAAAATACCGACCTTCAATCATTAGATTTTTTACTCTAACTTTTGACGGTCGGTACAAAAACGGTCCCTTTTTATTTGCTCATCTATTCAAACACACTTCCTCCAACAAATTCTCTGACGATGGAATTTCTCGGAACTTCTTCCAGATAATTACCATCATCGAACTTTTCCAACATCGAAAGTATCCTCTCTCTTTCCGCTGCATAAACGGATTCTTTATCTATTCCGTCTAAAATTTTCATTGCCGATTTCTTCAATAATGGAATTTCATATATCAGAAATGTGTTAAAGAATGCATCGCAGCAATTGCTGTATGGGAAGATATTTTTATCTTCACCTTTTCTGACTTTATACCATGTAGACAGCGTGTCATAACAGCTTTTGCCACGAGTATTAAAATCTCTGACCATTCTCCTTATGAGCCTTATATCCGATGTCGCTATTCTATGGTGCAAATCCAGGCTTAAACTCGCAATAGGACTTATGTAAATTTTAAATATATCCTTTTCATCCACTTCCCAAATCAAATCGGGGTTTAATCCGTGAATACCCTCGATGACCATGATCTGATTTTCCTTAACCTTCATCACCCGCTCTCCAAAAACCTTTTTACCTGTTATGAAGTCAAATCTTGGAATATCAACCTCTTTTCCTGCAATCATCTTCTTTAACTGATCGTTGAACAGCTGCAAGTCTATGGCTTCTAAATCTTCGAAGTTCTTTTCACCCTTCTCATCCACTACCATATCATCTCTATCTATGAAATAATCATCTGTTCCGATGTATACGGAATCGAGTTCTTCAGTTTTCAAATGAATCATGAGTCTCTTTGCAAAGGTGGTCTTCCCTGAAGACGAAGGACCTGCAATCAACACTATCTTCTTCTTTTTAGCTCTTACTTCCTTCGTTATTTCAACTAATTTCTTTTCTTGGAAGGTCTCGCTGATTTGAATCACTTCGCTGATTCCACCACTTTCTATTTTCTCATTTAAATCGGAAACTCCTGCGATTCCCATTATTTTTTGCCATCTCGTGTTCTCCACAAAAGCCTCGTATATTCGCTTTTCATCATCCAATCTCGGAATTTCATCGGGATTTGCCTGATATGGAAATCTCAACAGCAAACCTCCCTTATATCTCATCAGTTGAAACTTATCAACATATCTCGTACTCGGCGGTAAATCCATATATGAAAGCATGTAGCAATTTCTGTCAGAAGCCTCTTCATCGTCTCTAAACTGCTTTATATACGCTATTTTGCTGTTGTCCATACGTATGTTCTCCAAAAATTTCTCTTTCGCCTTATTTCCGCTGCCATACATGGATAAAAGATCTATATATTCGTCTTTCCTCACCCTTTTTTCTTTGAAAGGAAAGTCTGCCCTTATTAACTTATCCATTTCAATTCGTATTCTCTCTATATTCTCTTCATTCAGCTCTATACTTTTATCCGGTTTTGTGTAAAACCCCTTATTCAGGGAATTGTTTATTCCGACGAGAACATTTCCGAACAGATTTTTAACAGCTGTCAAATACACGAGAACGAGTCCTTCCTGATAACTTGCAATTCCAACATTTGATCTCACATCGAACACTTCCACACAATCGCCTGAATTTACCTTGGCGTTCAATGAAGCTATCTTCCCGTTTACAGCTGCCATCATCGGTGTAAATTTTACCTTTATTTTGTTTTCACGAATTAGCTCCAGTATGCTCTTATCCTTTTCAGATATTCCGATTTTCATAGTATCTCTCCTCTGCTCTCCTAATGATTATATCACGATGCCCTCGAAAATTAAACTTTAGATATTTTGAACTACCATAAAAAATCTTCCGCATCTGTCACTAAAAAAATTTAACAAAAATATCGACTCCACCCGTCAAACTGTCAGTCTCACCGAGGGGTCGATATCAAATGACTCATATTATCGTCAACAACTCCGGTATTTCCGAAACTGCCGATTCTAATGATCAGCATTTAGAGTAAGTATATGATTTACACAAATTTCTATTAGTGTTTGTGCTCTTTCTCCAATTCATCCATCAGAGAATCGAATTCCTTAATAGCGAATTCCAATTCCGCATCATCTGCTATATCGATAATGTCGTACGGATATTCCGCATCATCGCTGTTTTCCACGTAGCCGAACAACCAAACGTCATACTCCTCTTTTTCCCTGTTTTCAACCGGCGAAAGCGCTATGTACTCCTTTGTGGCTCCGTTGTATTCAGCATCGAACACCCCGATTATATCACATTCCACTTCAACTACGCCACCTTCACTTTCAGGGTCGTCAAATTCCAAAACGATGGTATCCTCTTCGTGTTCTTCCATGTATTCCATTGCATTCTCCAGACTGTCTTTAGCCATATCTATATCCTCCACTTTATTTTTCTTTTAGTATTCTCTTTGCATATTCTAACTATATCAGCAATTCGACTTTTTTACAATAGCAAGTTTAAAGTTTGACCCTTAATCTGCAAATTTATCACTTATTTTCATCTTTTATCGAAATAGTCTCTGATGTTTTGTGCATCCCTTTTGCTTATTCCTCTGACGCCCTGAAGTCGGTCTATAGAAGCATCCTTAATTTCATCCATATTGCCGAAGAACATCAGAAGATTGTTTCTCTTCTTCTCGCCGATACCTGGTATTTCATCCAATTGAGATTTTACAACTTTTTTATCTCTCAGACTCCTATGAAATTCTATTGCGAACCTATGAACTTCTTCCTGAATGTTTCCCATATACGAAAATAATAAGGTCCTGTCTTTAAGGGGTTCTTCCACGAATTCTCCCGTTCTATCTTTGTACACCAACCGTTGTGTTCTATGACTGTCATCCTTTGCCAATCCTACTATTGAAATGTTCAAATCGTATGCTCCAACGACTTTCGCAGCAATTTCCACATGCCCCTTACCTCCATCGATTAGAATCAAATTCGGTAGCGGTAAAAATCCCACATCTCCGCTAAGCCCTCTTTCCATTCTACGCTTCAACACTTCCGCTATAGAACCGTAGTCATCGGCACCGGTTATGGATTTAATTTTAAATTTTCTGTATGCCTTTCTGTTTTTTGCCAATTCATCAAAGACTACCATGGCTCCTACATTATCCACTCCGTTGGTATTGGAAATATCGTAACATTCCACCCTAAAAGCATCGTCTTCGCCCTTGAACAGTTCCACAATTTCTCCGGTTTCTTCATCGACGACATCTTGCACATAGTCTATGTCATACCCTTGGCGATTGTTATCAATTTTCGATTTTTCAATCAAATCGCTCAATTGCTTTCTTATATTGGATCGTCTGTTGTCCCTATTTTCATCTCTCGCCTGTCTGGTTTTCACCATTTCCAGCATGTCATTTTTTACCATTTCCATAAGAGCTTTTTTTTCGCCCCTGGCAGGAACTGTAATCTTCACTTTTCCAGCCCAAATTTGCGAAAGAAATTCTTCGATCAAATTCTGTTCTGCAATCCGATTCTTCACCAATATCTCACCGGGGCCTTTGCTTTTTTCACCGTAATGCTGCTTTATAAATGCACTGATGACATTCTGCTCATCTTCATCTCTGTCTCTTATCTCAAATATTTCTCTTCCCGATAATTTGCCGTCTATTACGGTAAATACTACAACCTCTCCCTTTCCGTTGGCTAAAATCACATCCAGGTCTTTATCCTGACTTAAAACGACTCTCTGCTTCTCCATCAACGCCTTTGCACTTATGATGTAGTCCCTGTAAATCGCCGCTTTTTCATACTGCATTTCGCAGGAAGCCCTGTTCATTTCTTCACGTAAAAACCCGACCAAATCCATGGAGTTTCCCTTTAAAAAAGTTTTTGTCTGCTCGATTCTCTTCATATAATCAGCTTTGTTTTCTCTATTAACACACATTCCGTTGCACTGATTTATGTGGTAGTTCAAACATGGTCTAAATCCCGGTGGAAAATTTCTCGTAGTGCATTTTTTCAACTTATATACTTTGCTTATCAAATCCACGATGGAATTGACTGCACCGACATCCGTATATGGTCCGAAGTAACTGCTTCCATCCTTAATCACTCTCCTGGTCTTTTCAATTCTGGGCCATTTTTCATTAGTTATCTTTATGTACGGATAAGTTTTGTCATCTCTCAGCAATATGTTGTACTTGGGTTTATATTTCTTTATGAGATTATTTTCCAATATCAAGGCTTCCATTTCGCTGCCACACTTTATATATTCAAACTCATCGATGTGCTCGACCATAGCACGAACTTTCGAATCTTTTGAACGGCTGTTTTGAAAATACTGACTGACTCTCTTCTTCAATGACACGGCTTTTCCGACGTATATTATGTTATTCATTTTATCCTTGTGAAGATAGACTCCCGGGCTGTCGGGCAATTTTTTTAAATTTTCCTTTATATCAAACATATTGCACCTTCAATAAGGCCAGTTCCTTCTGCGTTTCTCTTCCCTTTCTATGGCAATTCTCCTGGCTTCTTCCTCTCTTCTCCTTCTCTTGATTTCCTCTATTCTCATCCTCTTTCTTTTCTTTTTGCGGTTTATGGAAATGTATATTATCAATACGAGTATTATCACTGCACTTCCAATTGCCATCATATAGTCGGATATCCCGATTTTACTCCAAGGTCCGCCTGTCACGACATCTTCACCTGTTGTAACCTCAACCTGAGCAGTCACCTCACCTGCTTCCAACGCTTTTAATTTTCCTATTACCTTGCCTTTTTTTACGGGCGCTTTCATCTCCTTTAAAATTTCTAATTTGGTCTTTACCAGAGAATCCTCTCCCTCTCGTGGCAGCGTTACGTACAGATCTTCCTTTGCCACAACTTTACAATAGCTGCTCCTACCGCCCTTTATCTTGACTTTTCCTACCTTTTCTCCTTTCGCCACGACTTTAAAAGTCCTGTATATGCTCATGAAGTAGCTCAAACTGTTGACTCCATCATCTGTACCGGATTTTTCATCAGCTGCCCCGTAGCTGATCGCTACGAAAATATTGTCGTTTTTCTTCCCCAACACAGCTGTATACACCCTGTCTTTTTCTTTGGAAGAGAATAATTTCATACCGAGAATTTCATCTTTTTCCCTTTGTTTTTTAATCTTTTTTCCATCTTTTGAAAAACTTTCACCTTTACCTTTATCACTGAGTAACTTTTCAATCTTATCGTTGAACTTCATCTTATTTCTATAGCCGATATCAATCGCCTTGCCCAGGATCATGCTCAAATCCGCAACGGACGTTCTATCCTTATCTTTGCTTCCGTCAATGCTCTGTATCGATGTGTCCTTACACCCTAATTTTCCAACGGTTTTATTCATGGCTTTCACGAATTCTCCATTGCTTTTATATATTTTCTTCGCGAAGTAGTCCATGTGAGAAGTGTTCAAATTTTCTATTAAATCAGCGACTTTATCGCTATCATTTCCCAATTCTCCTCGTTCGTAAAGCGTCAACGCTCCTATTATAGCAACCAACTTTTTAAGTTTTATTCCTTCACCGGCATTTTTTCTGAACACTATGCTATTAGTTTTTATATCCTCCACTGCCAAACTGCTGCTATCTATAACAGGTGTTTCCGCAGCGCCTCGCACTTTTTCTATTGAAATATTAAAAATCTCCATCACAAAGAATATGATTAAAATTATCATTGCGATTGTTCTATTCTTTCTTGTTGCATTTTCTCCAATATATCTATCTCTCATTCCATTCACAATGCCTTCTCTACTTGCACAATAAACTTTCCCCGATTAAAAAAGTATATCATATTACAAGTAAAAATTACATATTCACCAAGTATATTCTCCGTCGTAAATCTCTGTGCATGATCTTCAATAAAAAAAACAGCTCCGGAACCAGCTTAAACCTCCTTTGCCGTCTTTTACTTTAATGCCCCGTGTCATATTCTCCTATGGCATGAAATGCATCTATATTTAACTATTTTTACTTTTATTTGATCGTATTCACTTTCTCGCATTCGCATAGTCATACACGGTATTTATAAATATGCGTAAAGCACAGATTATGAAACAGTTCTACTTATCTTTCATATAGTACTTGGTCCAAATGGGAATTTCAGCCAGAGTCGGATGAGGCACCATAGTCTCCCTCACGGTATCAAAGCTGTGCGGTTTCAATTTTCTCTTCAAGCCTTCCCTTCTCAATCTCTTTGTCCTTTCACTTCCGATTTCTTCATTTATCGGTTCAAGGCTATGTTTACCTGCATTCATTAAATTCAAGTAAGGCTGAATCATTATGGAAGCGTCCTTTCCAATTCCATGAGCGCCTAAAATCCTACCGTTATTTTTATCTACTATAACCTTAAAAAACGCTTTGAGAGCATCTCCCGGTTCATATCCCAACGCATACCCCTTTGCAGTATCATAGTAGTTATTAACTCCCGCTTGAATCTCATAACCTCGTTCTACAGCTTCTTTTTCAGTGAGCCCGATGTGTGCCACTTCCGGGTAACAGAAAGTGACCGCCGGCACCAAATTGTATTCCGCCCATCTGAACTCTTCTTCGCCCGGAGCGACAAATAGATTATGACTGACAATATCAGCTTCATAGTTCGCCTTGTGTCTGAACTGCTGTCTGCCGTTTATATCACCTACTGCCCAGATTCCTTCAACGGACGTTTCTAAAAATTCGTTGGTCATTATCCATCCGTTTTTGTCCACCTTTATATCCGTGTTCTCAAGATTCAGCAAATCTCCATTGGAAACGACTCCGGAAGCTATTAGAATCTCATCTACAGCTACTTCTGTGAGTTTTTGAGTGGTTTTATCTGCGATGGTAATGATTTTTTTGCCGTTTTCCACTCTTACAGATTTCATTGCCTTATTTAAAAACACTTCTATCCCGTTGTGCTTCATATGTTCCAACACCGCTGCTGAAATCTCTTCATCTTCCTTGGGAACCAGCCTGACATTTCTCTGTATTATCTTCACTTCTGTGCCCAAAGCCGAAAAGGTGCTTGCAAATTCAGTTCCTATAGGGCCTCCGCCGATTACTCCCAACGATCTGTACGGTCCTTTTGGATATTTTTCGCCGAAGAAGGTTTCACTGGTCACATATCCCGCCTCTTCAAGTCCGTCTACTTCCGGAATTCTCGTTCTACCACCTACATTTAAAATAATCTTATCGGCGGAAATCAATTGTTTTGTCCCTTCGCTCAGCTTCACTTCCATCGTCTTATTATCTATGAAAGAAGCCACTCCTCGATAAACATCCAGATTTTTTTGTCTCAGATAGAACTTCTCCAATCCTTTGCTCTCATCTATTTTATTCCATACTCTCTCTGACAACACCTTCCAGTCAAGGTGTATGTTGTCCGCTTTAACGCCGATTTTATCAGCTTCTTTAAATTCTCTCAGCATCTCTGTGGCAGTTACCATCACCTTGGTAGGAATACAGCCTCTGGTCAGGCAAGTTCCGCCGAACTTTCCCTTTTCCACCTGTGCCGCCTTTAACCCGTCTTCCATGGCGTGCTCAAGGACGATGTTCCCTGCTCCGGTTCCCACTACAATTATGTCGTATTCCTTAATTTCTCCTCGAATTTTATTTGCCATCATACTCCTCTTCTCTCTTGCATCAGACTTTTGTATTGCTCATAATCACATTTATTTTAATCGAGTTATCATTTGATTTTCTCTCGTTTATTTTAGTATAGTGTAAGTTATTGTTACCCTGTGAGCAGTCAACAAAACATTTCTATTTGAGGATTTGTTCCGTTTATTCTTCCATCCTTCGGCTGTTGCTTAGCAATAGCATCAACTACCGCCATTCCATTTACCAACAGATGTGCATATCTCGATTTATCCTAAAATAGGAATTGGTTAGGCATATGAATTTTGGCGGTCAATAAACTCTTTATCTATTTCTTCAACGGTCATTTCCGTATGTGCGTCTGGATTTTCATGAAGTCTCGTCGTCAATATTTCCCTCGCCATGTCAGTGAACTCATCGGCTGTTTTTTTGCAGTACTCGAAAACATCTGCAGTTCCACTCGAGCATCTCCCCCAATCGGATAAATACCCAATTATTTCAAAGAAATCATCGTTGTAAGATTCAAATCTCTTCGTTTCAGTCTTATTCAAATAGCCGCAAATACAATTGACAAATGAATAATATAATTGTGGCGAACGAAGGGGCAATGAATTATACTCTCTGTTATGAAAACTGGCATCGATGATATGGGATTTGCGCACATCATCCACCGTAGGCTTATTCTCTATTTTCACTGTAGTTTGAAGATAGGCATAATAGGTTTCCTTATCGAAAAATTGGCTGTCTACCGCAATCAATGCTCCCCACGTACTGTCATCATATTGAAATGCCATAATGGCTCCGTTCATATATTTGCTTTCAACCGGAACAGGTGGCGCCACTCTCTTCTTAGGTTTTGCCCTTTTGACGCTTATTTTGTCCAAAAATTTTGTGAGATGTGCTCTTCTTTGGCGCAGGAATTTTTCATCGGCACCCAACTCCTCGGCTAAGGCTAAATCTTTTTCACTTTGAATCGCTGCCTCAACTTCACTGAGAAAATCATCATCTAACATACCCACTTCCCACATGCAGTGTGCCAGACTGAACATCACGTTAAATCTATCGTCACCATCTATTTCAGAAAGCAAATCATCTTTTATATCCCTTGGCTCCTCCCCGCGATTGTACCTCGTAAAAAATTCATCCTTAGTATCACATGAAGCATCGTTTCCAAAAATTGTTGCATTCCAAGTTCCCACAGCGTCCTCCTCGCATTCCATCCATAACCGGAATTTAATTCTCTGCCATCGCCAAAAGAAATAAATCAGAGTATTTACCTTTGTTTTGTCAAATAATACTCCTATTTCCTCTTCTTCGCATACATCACGGGCCCAATTCTCCCGTAACTGCCAATTTGCAGTTCTAGATATCTGCCAATATTATACCATTTTCACTGTGTTTTTTCTAAGAAATATATCACAGGACAGATAGTGTAAAATAATTGTGGAGTTTTTAAAGGAAATAAAATCGAGAAACCAGCACGTTGGAAATTACGTCAAGCAAAAATTCCACAACAACTTTACACTTTCTACAAGGCATGGATATTTGACATATGTCAAAAACAATGTTATACTTAGTCTAAGTTATTGACATATGTCAGAAAGGAATCGCCATGCCAAGGCCCAAAAGATGCAGGAAAATATGCAAATATCCCAACATCTGGAGCTTCTCTCCTGATGAATCGGGAAATTCTGAAACAATTGTATTCATGCTTGATGAATTTGAAACTATTCGCTTAATAGACTATGAAAAGATGACACAAGCAGAATGTGCATCTGCCATGGGAGTATCCCGAGGAACCGTTGCGGGAATTTATGAAAACGCTCGCTTCAAAATTGCAGATGCTATTGTAAATGGAAAGCGACTTCGCATTACAGGCGGGTCTTATCACATCGATTCCATACCGGCAAGTAGCACAATCAGTGAAAAAGGAGAAAACATTATGAGAATCGCAGTTACATATGAACGGGAGTTAATCGGACAACACTTCGGAAAAACAGAACAATTTAAGATTTATGATATAGCAGACGGAGACATTGTCTCATCCAAAATCATCGATACCAACGGTTCCGGTCATGGTGCCCTCGCAGGTTTTCTACGTGCTTCAGAGGTGGAAGTTCTAATTTGCGGAAACATAGGAGCGGGTGCACGAAATGCACTATCAGAAGTCGGCATCAATCTATTCCCCGGAGTTACCGGCAGCGTGGATGAAGCCGTAAAAAGCTATCTTTCAGGGTCTTTGCAATATAATCCGAATACTGAATGCAGCCATCACGATCACGACCACGATCATGGTGAAGGACATAGCTGTCACCATGAAGACTGCGATTCACACCGACACGAATAACGAAATGTATTATTTCTAGAATAAATGTTAAAATTATTGGGCTTTTATTCTGGTTTTCAATATGCAAAAAGCGTCTCATCAAAGACGCTTTTTGTGTTGTAATCTCATGCTAAAATTAACTTTTACCCGATATATTCAACTATTTCCCGAAAAAATAGTCCGCAAGTTGGTATCCGTTGGCAAAGTATTCACCGGTCTGTCCGGAATCTTCTGTGAATTCCCTGCTTTCATCAACCGACCTCTCATCATCGCTCCGGTAAATCACATACGGAACCGGCACAGATGTATGTGTTCTAAGATAAATCGGGGTCTTATGGTCCGGTACGACCAAAACTTTAAAAGGTTCTCCTGTGCTCTTTAAATATTCGACAACTGGCTTCAATACCTTTTCGTCGATATCTTCAAGACACTTTACCTTGCCCTCGACATCTCCCTGATGACCACACTCATCCGGAGCTTCCACGTGCATGTATACGAAGTCTTTTCCTTTTTTAAACTCCTCTATAGCTGCGTTGGCTTTTCCCGTGTAGTTAGTATGCAAGTTGCCGGTAGCCCCTTCAACATCGATGCTGTCGAGTCCTGCACAAAGAGCTATACCCTTGATGAGATCAACGGCACTGATTGCACTGCCCGTTATATGATACTTTTCAGTAAAATTGCTCAGAGCCGGCTTCTTGCCTTGACCCCAAATCCACATGGTATTGCCCGGTCTCAATCCTTTTTCAATCCTTGCTAAATTTACAGGATGATTTTTCAAAATTTCGTAACTCTCCTTCATGATGCTCAAAATCAAATCACTATTGTCGCCCTTTGGCAAATGCTCTCCGGTTATTTGTCCCAGCACATCGTGCGGTGGCGTAAACTTTCCGCTCACGCTGCCGTTTTCCATTATCATGCAATGCCTATAACTAACTCCCGTATAGAACTTCACACTGCTGTATTTTGGGTTTTCAGACAATTTTTTAGCAACATCTCTGATGAGCACATCCGCTTCTTCTGTCGTTATATCTCCGGAACTGTGGTCCACAATTTCTAAATCTTCATAAGCCGTTTCCGGCTCTCCTCTGTCGCTGACCGTTATTATGTTCACTCTGAAAGACACGTCGGTATCCTTCATGTCTATACCTATGCTGGCTGCTTCTAAAGGTGATCTGCCCGTCAGATATACTTTCGGATCGTATCCCATAACTGACAAATTGGCAGCATCGCTTCCCGGAGCAATCCCGTCGGGTACAGTTTTCACACTTCCGACTTTCCCCTTTTGAGCCAACTCCGTTACAGTTGGCATATTTGCAACATCAAGTGGTGTCTTATCTCCCAGTTCCTCTATTTTTTCATCTCCCGCTCCATCAGGAACTAAAACAAAATACTTCATAATTTCCCTCGTTTTATTTGCCGTACTTCTTTGAGCTATTAAGCCTCTAAAGGTTGGCATCTTCAAATTCCTTCATAAATTCTATTAACTTATCTACGCCTTCCATAGGCATTGCATTGTAAATTGATGCTCGCATTCCTCCAATGCTCCTGTGACCTGCCAAGTTCACAAGACCTTTTTCTCTAGCCTGTGCCACGAAATTTTTATCCAAATCCGCATTCCCCGTAACGAATACCACGTTCATCAAAGATCTGTCTTCTACAGCAACCGGACAGCTGTACAATTTGCTGTTATCTATGTGCTCGTACAGCTTCGCAGCCTTTTCTACATTGTTTTTCTCAATAGGCTCAATTCCACCTTCTCTCTTGATCTTTTTGAAAACTTCTCCTGCGACATATATGGGGAAGCACGGTGGTGTGTTGTAAGCGGAATCGTTATCAGCATGTATTTGATAGTTAAGATAAGTCGGCGTGTTTTCAGGTGCAAACCCGATTAAGTCTTCCCTTATGATGACCAGCGTCATACCTGCGGGTCCTATGTTTTTCTGAGCTCCTGCATAAATCAGTCCGAACTTGCTCACATCAACCTTTTCAGACAATATGCACGATGACATATCCGCTACTAAAGTTACGTCTCCAAAATCCACGTCTTCATTGTAGTGGGTACCGTAAACGGTATTGTTATATGTGATGTGAACATAATCTGCATCAGGTCTTATTTCATCTTTTGAAACCTTAGGAATATACGTAAAAGTATCGTCTTGCGAAGAAGCTACAACCTTGATATCTCCAAATTTCTCTGCCTCTTTAGCCGCTTTTTTCCCCCAGGTCCCGGCAACTATATAGTCTGCCTTTTTAGAATTCCTGAGAAGATTGATAGGCACCATTGCAAATTGCAAAGTAGCTCCGCCTTGAAGGAATAAAACCTTGTAATTGTCCGGAATTTCCATAATTTCTCTCAAATCTTTTTCCGCATCTTCCATCACTTTTACAAACTCTTTTGATCTATGAGACATTTCCATTATGGACTGTCCGCTACCCTGATAATTGAGCAACTCAGACTGAACTTTCTCTATCACTTCTACAGGTAGCACCGATGGTCCTGCTGAAAAATTAAACACTCTGTTATACATTGTTATTTCCTCCTCGTTTCAATGTTTATCTTTTGATTATATCAATTTAACGCACTGTAGTCAATTTTTATAAAGGGTCACTATATGTTAATACTTCACTTTATATGTTAGGATGTTATAAATGTTAGAATTTCATTATTTATTTTTCTCGTGTTACTAATAAGTATCTAACGTAAATCATTTTAAATAAAACTAAAAAGAGGCAACTATGTAAGTTGCCTCTTTTTTATTGCTTTAAAAATAAATTTCCAGCGAAAATTTTCATTACTGCTCTAAATTTAAGAGCTTTTCTCTTTCGCTTAGCAGTTCTCTTAATTCTATGATCTCTTCAAGCGTTGCATGATTTTTAATAAAATTTTTACACTCAGATCTTAATGTCTCTACCCTCTTCTTCTTCCTCTGCTCAGGATGTCTCTCTAAATAACGCTTATTCGCTTCTACCTGAGCTTTTGAACTTTGATATCCCTTTCTTTTTTTTCATATTTCCCCCTTTTTTTATTATATCACACAGAAAGTTTAAATGTAGCTCTTAATGTGATATAATGAAAATAATGGCACTCCGCCACCTATTTTCTAACTTAGGCGAGAGTTTATACTCTCGCTATTTTTTAATATGTAAGTTTTTGCACAGAACTTATAAATCTATAACTCTCTTCCCAATCTCCGTATTCATCTTTGAATTTACATTCTATATAATAGATCTGTATTTCGCAATCATCAAATGCAACGATTGCGATATAAGCAGGCGTATTATATTCATTTGAATATATTTCAAATTCAACTTCTTGAGTGTTTATTGCGTATCTCATTAGTTCTTTTCTTTCAGAGAATTTTAAATTTATGATGTTCATCAATCTATCTTGTAATAACATTTTTTCTTTTCTCCTTTTTAATTGATTCTAGTTAATAATTGAAATTTATACCCGATTTTTTCTATATCCTCAAGGGACAATATAGTCCCTTCCGGAGGGCGACCGTTAAGCTTAAAAACAATCGCTTGTTGCTCAACTTCTTGTTCAAATTGTATTCTATTAACTTCAATTTTATTTTCTAATAGCTCACTCATAATTTGAGCTGTGCTATCGTGTCCAATTGCTGATAATAGATTGTCAGCATTATTTTTTATGATATTTTTTGCTTTCGTAAGAGTGATATCTTCCAATTTGAAAGTTCCAGGTGTTGTCGCTATGCTTGTATTAAGTAAAGCGACAGGTATTTTTTTCGGTATTACAAATATTTCAATGTCTTTTATGTTTTTAGATATACTATGTGTATTGTTATAACTGTGATATATAGCATGATTTATCACAATTTTATATTCATTAAATAAATATTGTGCTTTATATCTATCATATCTCACTTTTTTTGTTTTATGTGATAACTCATCTATAAACTCTTCAAATTCGTTAATAGTTGTGTTGTACATTATTTTATTATCTAATGTAAACCTTAATTCTTTATTCTGTTTTATTTCTTTCTCTATCACGTTCAATGTTAATTTCATTTTTATATCTCCTTTTTATTTACGCTTCTAAAAGTTTATTTATTTTTTCACTTTTTTCCTTGCTGCATTAATAATCTTAATGCTTTTTTAAAAGTACCTTGCTTGTTTTCAGCATTCTTTATGTATTCAATTATGTCTGCATCTGTCTTTTTATTAAGCTTCACATATAACTTTATGACATTTATTGAATCATATTTTTTATTCGCTTTCCTTTTTGCTTCGCTACCCATCTTGCCACCTTTCTTGTGAATATGTTATAATATCGAAAGGCGGCTACTCCGTCGCCTGTTTTTTTACTTAATGACGAGGGGTTTTATTCCCTCGTCATTTTAATTATTATTTTAAGAGTTCATTTATCTCTTCTAATTTCTTTAATAGTCTCCTCTTTTCTTCAAGTAGATTTTTTCTGTCGATTTCTTCTTTTGAGATAATTGTAAATTTTGTTTTCTCTTCTTCGTTTAAAGAGTTGAAATATTTTTCGCTTATTTCAAATGTTATTTCAGCTCCATCCGTGAAAGTTACACTCGGATAGTTAGCACTACCGCCGGTAGGACAAAATTCACCTTTGCTTATGTATGTAGATGAGTCTACATAAGTTACAACAGAATCTCTGTTGTAACGTTCTACTAGCACATAATTCCCAATTGCAAGAAATTTAGAACGTCCACCTTGCGAGATATCTTCGCATTTAGCTTTTAGCTTCAATGCTCTATCTGTTTTGTCTTCTGTGTATTTGTAGATTTCGTATAGTTTTCTGTCTAGCTTTTCTTTTAAAGTTTCATTTTCTAGATTGAAGACCCATGCTTTTTCATCTTTGCTCCATTTGGCATTCACTGCACGAGCAAAGCTTATGAATGCTTCATTATAAGGCGATACAACAAATAGTAAATTTTCTTTTCTTGTGATGTTAATCATTTTTAGTTCCTCCGTTTTTTTTATTGTTTTTTTACTTGTCTATATTCTACCAGTGCGGACTGGTATAGTCAAGCACTTTTTTGAAAAAAGTTTAATTATTTTTAAATTTATTTTCTTCAATCCTTATAAGCGTTGAAATTTAAACATTTTTACATAATATTATTTTCATATCTTTTATTAATGAAAATTTAGAAAATAAAAAAATAAGGGGATTAACTCCCCTTTGAAATGAATTTATATAATCTCTATCTGCACTGCCTGAATTTCGTATCCTCTCCAGCCCGCATATCCATCTGCTCCGTCACCATAATCTGTGATCCAGCCGAGCCAGCCTTTACCTTTACAGTAAACCCTGTATCTTACCTGATGATCACCACCACCTGCTAGGTGCATTTGGATACCATCATACCTAGTTTTCTTGTTACCAGCCCAAGTTTCGCCGTATTTATCGGTTTCCTTGTCGGTCTGCCAAGACCAGTAGCTCTTGCTGCCAATAGGTCTAAGTCTATACATCAGCTTACCAACCTTGTCTGCGTTGCCAGCCGTATATGCTTGCAATGCCAGTAATGGCTGCCCTATGACTCCTGCATAGCCGTCAGTACCACTACCTATATTGGTAATCTCACCTTGCCACTTAGCAGCTCGCCATCTATTAGTTTTGGCATAGGCAGTATACTTGACATCAATCTTATCAGCACCCGACTCATCGTCTGACCCACCAGAAGAGTTATCGCCGCCTCTACCATCATCAACACTTGTTCCAAGTATGCCTTCAACTATAGCCTTAGCACACTGACTACCACTCCAAGCGTCATAATCAGCCTGCCTGTCAACGAAGCAACATTCAACAAGTATAGCCCTGGCATTGGTCTTATTAAGCACGTATAGCCTATCCGTTGTTTTACTTCCTCTATTCTTAAGCCCTAGCTTGTCAGAGATAGTTTCGCAGATTCTATCAGCTACTGCCTTAGTTCTGTTGTCGTACTGCCATACCTCAACACCTGTTCCGCCGCCTGCATTAAGATGAATAGACACATCAAGGTCTACGCTGTGTGCGTTGCACTTCTTGACTATGTTTCGAAGATTATCAGCCTGCGTTCTGCCGTCCTCGTCGGTGCAGTCGTATACAGTATGCCCCTCTCTTCTTAATAGCCTGATGACCTCATCTTTGACAATTCTATCCTCTTTTGTTTCGTCGAGATAGCCTCTCGCTCCCGTCACGTGCCAGTTATGCCCTGCGTGTACGTTATATGTTGTCACTATTCATCCTCCTTTGGTTTGTCGTAGCCTTTAGCCTGCTCGCTATCAGCAATCCCTTTTGTCGTAGGATCCACCACTATTCCAAGCAGTACAAGGACATTGATGGCTAGACCTGCCACCTTTAAAATCTCATCTGCCGAGATAGACGGAACTATCTTAAATAGTCCTAATGTCTGATAGATGAATGCTACCACCGCTGTTAGCAGTGCTATCAAGGTTGTCTTGTTCTTAAGTCTTAGTTTCCAGTTTATCATTTGTAGATCTCCTTCCTTAGCTGCAACTTGATTGCAGTCTTATACATCTGCTCTATTGAGCCGTTTCCGCCGAGGTCTTTATACGCCTTATACATTTTTGTCAAGTCTTCTAATACCTCAATAGTTATATAATTTTGAAAGAGTGCTTTTTGACACTCTCTCCGTATTCGATAACGCAATATAGATAATGTCCCATTGTTGTTGTGTTCCATTTGTTTTGAGATTTTTTTTATCTCGTCACATTGCTTTTGAAGCATTTCATACTGTTTTCTCGTTCCGTTTGCGAATGTAAACAAAGGTTTCAATGTTTTAACAACAAGCAAAACTGCAGTCACTATGACTAGTATCTTCCAGATCGAAATGTTTTGTAATAGTTTCATTACTTCTGATTGCATATAACCTCCTATATCAAGTACATTGCACGAAGTACCCAGTTCTGAGCTCCGTGTTTGTTGTTATCCTTATACCCTTTAACCCTGTCGGGGTATATATATAAGTACTTCTCAACTGCACCATCGCCCTTGTTCAGCCATATGTCATACCCCTTGCCTGGATGGTCTTCAATTTGCTTCTTGGGGATGGTTACCGTATGATAGTTACCGTCTACAACTTGTCCATTCACATATGGACAGAACACAAGACATAGCCCTGTTGGTGCTCCAAGCAGACCTCCGCCAAACGACCGTTCTTCGTCGCCGTTCATCATTGCCTGTCCTTCGTATACCTTCATCGGATATCTCTGAGCTTCGTCGAATACCTTTTTCAATAAGCCTACCGCCTTGCTAAGAGACGGAGCTACTATCATCGCAGCCCTAATGCTCTTAATTTGTAGACCTTGAAGCTCAACATAATAGAGTGGACTATCCACCCTTCTTGCTACGCCAATATCGCCTGTCTCGAACTGAGACGTATTAGCGAATGCAGTCCCTTGCGACGGAACGCCCTTTATTACTCTGAATCTCAAGCTCTCATTATTGTCGTACCCCTTCTCATAGTAGATCGATATTGTATCAATCCTATTTTTGCCCTGTTCGCCGTTATCGATATTGATAGTTGCGTGGTCGCCAACTTCAATGCAGCCTAACACTCCTTGCAGCGAGCAAATACCGCTTCTTATTCTTATTTCATTATTTGAAACAATCTCGGCTTTGAAGTTTTCGGTTTTTTCGTCGTTAATAATAATATTATCCTTACCGAAAATTCCTCTGTGCCACATTGCGTCCTGTGCAGGTGTTACGTGAGGTTCTCCTGTAACACCTGTTATTATCTTCATTTCTCCCATCACTCTCCGCCTTCCGTTTCTGATTTGTACTGAATTTTTCGATTGTCATTGTCATAACTGACAATCCTGTTTGTTATGTCTATCCTCGTGCCATCTGTGCTATTCTCGATAGTATCACCTACAACAGGTTCCTGTATTATGCTTGTAAGCTCTCCGTTGTCATCAATATCGACTATTGCTTTTGTTTTTTTTGCAAGTTCAACTATCTTCTCAAGCCCTCGCTTTGTGAGTTCTTCAAGGTCAGAACTTGTATCTTCATATATTTCTGCCACTTCATCAAGACCAAATAGCTCTTGTTTTTCAGTCACATTGCCTTTTTTCCCAATATAAAAATGTGCAACTGCTCTATCCTTCAGCTCGCCCTTGCCAAGACATATGAGGTGATTAACGCCATTATTCTTATCCATCGTCGTGAAATTCGCTATAACTTTAAATCTCCTATCATAGAAGTAACTATAATCAAAGCCTATCCCTACCGTTGCCTTTCCATCATCATTTCGCTTATAGCGAAGTTTCAAATATGTGCCTGTTGTTTCTGCTATCTTCTTCATTGCTTCAAGGACAGTGCAGTATCGAGGTAGTTGTATTTTTATAGATTCTATCGTTGGTCTAACCGCCCTATCTGATAAGTCATCAAATATAAACAACTCCTCAAGGTCAGTGTAATCCAGTAGAGAGTTCACTTCCACCGAGATTTCGCCGTTTATAATGTAGTAATCATCGCCACTGCGTGGCTCTACTATTCTTTTTTCGAGGATTCCAAGCCAAGTGTAGCCACTATATGTAATAGTCCTATTCCCTGTGCTTACTTTCTTCTCGCCGATTATCCCTCCACAATCTCCATGCTCTTCTGTTATTATCGAACCAAGCTCAACCGTTTGGGCTTTTTCATCAAAGCCAATAACAATCTCAAAGTCTTTTTTATCCGTCAAATCAAAGTCTGCCCTATCAAACTGTAAGAACCCCTGTTCTCTTCTCTCTGCGTCTGTATAGATTACCATGTCGGTTCACTCCTCTCCTCATGAATCGTAAGAGTAAAACCAAAAGCTCCGCTCCAGTCTATTTCCAAGTCATCAGCTTCAATCTTCCGGAAGATGTCACCAACTCTCTTATCGAACAGATTCGTTCCTCTGCCGTTTATATCTCGCTTCTCAACAATCTGTTCTCTACTGTCTATCGCAATATACTCTCCTTGCTCTGCCTTGCTTTCGACGGCGTAATTATGCCCGTTTATTCTAATTGACGGATTTACAGCGGTTCCATATATCTCAAATCTGAAATGTGATGGTGCGATGTGTTTTCTTTGCCACTTTTCAGAGCCTTTTTTGGTTTTGGCATAGTCGTAGTTGTAATCGTGGTTATAATCTAACCCTTGTGCCGAAGCTTCTTCATTTTTTAGAAATTCTTTTTTATTTTTCCTTATCCAGAAAGGGTAAGGTGCAAATACTTTGAATGTTCTCTCTGCTCCAAAATAGTCATCGGATGGTCTTGTAGATTGTTCTATAATAAAGCAATCTAGCTCCCAGTCATCCCAGTATAGCGTGCCAGGAACATTATTGATAACGCAGGCTTCTGTAATGTCGTGGAACTTATTCAGCTCTGCCCTTGCGTGCTCTGTAAATAGGATTTTAAGCTCGTAAAATAAGCTATCTTTTGAAAATCGCCCCACTCTTTCGCCATATTGCTCCTTGCTGCTATCGTAAGTCCAACTGTGAGTATGCAGGTTGCCATCTATTAACCTTGTATTATAATCATTGAAGTCTATATATCCTCCAATTCCACTATATCCAAATCTTATCAATTGATAACCACCCCGCTTTCCGCTATTGCTCTGCCGAACTTCCTTCCATCGATTGATATGCCCATATCGAGCTTGGTTATAGCTCTTGTCATAGCCTCTTCTATTGCCTGATAATTAAGATTAACATTGGTTGTATTGTTAGCATTGAGATTGTATCCCATTACTGCATTTAATTTGCCCATTTGCCCGCTTATTCCGAGAGGCTTCAAGCCTTGATTTACAAGCCTTTTGGCACTTCCTTGAGTGTTTTTAATCTCGCTCTCAATTCCCAAGCCGTACCCTTGCCCTGCGAACCGCCCTAATCTGAATGTTTTTTTAGATGGAGAGTGAGAATCTTGACTTCTCTTTATTTGCCTCATCACCTTGTCCACCAGATTCGCAGCAGCACCTACGGCTCTCCATCCTGAACTCTCGATTCCGCTAGCATAACCTTCTGCTGTAAACCGCCCTTGCATTCTTGCTTGACTTGCTCCATCTAAGTTCTCGGTTGTTAATCTTCTAAGTTCTGAGCTGGCTTCCGCAACCGACATTTTCCCGCTTGCTAAGCCGTTTTTAATTTTTTCTGGTATGTCAATACCTTTGCGTTGTGCTTCTTCAACCATTTGAGCAAACTCTGGGTCGCATAGTCTTTTTAACTCTTCAATTGATTGCGGCACTGCTAGCTTGTTACTAACAATAGCCTCTTGGAGTGCGTTAGGCACATCAATACCCGCCTGCCTTGCCTTTTGAACAAGGCTTAAAAATACTGTTGTGTTACCCATATTGTCGGCACTTTCCTTCGCTTCGTTGAAGTTTTTAGTTAGATCTGATAAGTCTTTTTTGAGGGTATTGACAACACCTTGTTGCTTCTGAATAGCTGCGTCGTTATTAAGACTAGTTCCCGCATTGGCTCGAATGACTTCAAGTTCTTTTTCAGCCTTTCTCACTTCGTCAAGTTTTTTTCTCATTTTTTCTTGATATTCAATTTGTTTTTTGAGATAAGCAGCATGTTGTTCTGCGTATGCCTTAACCCTTGCCTCTTCTTTGTATGCGTCAATTTTTTTCTTGATTGTGCCAATACTCTGATTTAGCTTGTCGTTCTCTTCATCGTAAGTTATATTTAATCCCTTTACCTTTTGATTCAGCTGTTTGACAATTTCGGACATTTCCATCTTCTGATAGCCAGTTTTGTCTTCAATTGCTGCTAATTCCTCTAGTCGTTGTTTTAAGAAGTCTATTTCTCCAGCTTCTGTTCTGTACGCCCCAAGCTTTTTTTCTTGTTCTTCATGGAACTTCTTCATCTCATTGCGTATCTTGTTCACTGATTGCCAGAATGCATACAGTGCGACTCCAGCTCCTGCTATCGCTCCTGCAACCGCTAGAGCAGGATGTGCCGATAGTGTGCCCCAGAGTTTCCCGATTGCTCCTTTGCCTGCTAGGGCGTTTGCTCGCATTGAGGCTAATCCCATAGCTAGGCTTGAAAACGCACCTGTTGTACCAGCTACAACCTTAGCTAAAGGATACAAGCTCGCAGTCCCCGCCAATCCAAGAGCGACCGCCGTTTTCATTCCTTGTGGCATTTTATTTAGTATATCAACAAAGCCCTTAAATGCCTTTGCCGCTGCTCTCATAGCAGGTCTGAGCCCTTCGCCTATTCCAATACCAAGCTCTTCTGCTGCACTCTTAAGCTGTGTCATATCGCCGTACAGGTTGTCCCTCATCTGCTCTGCCATTTCCTTTGCGGAGCCTGTGCTGTTGTCAATAGCACTAGCTAGCTTGTTGAAGTCTTCATCTGACGAGTTGATAACAGATAGCATACCCGCCATACCTTGCTTCCCTGCAATCATTGAGGCATACATAGCTTTGCTCTTCTCGTCAAGTCTTGAGAAGCCTTTTCTTGTGTCCGCCATAACTTCTCTAAAGGTCTTCATATGTCCTTTAGAGTCTGTCATAGATATGCCCAGTTTCTTCATCGCTGTGCGAACTTCTGCAGTTGGTTTTGCCATCCTGCTCATCCAAGAGCGAAGTGCCGTACCCGCAACGCTTGCCTTGATACCGCTATTAGCCATTAGACCTGTGGCAAGTGCCACGTCTTCCAGCTTGTAGCCTAATGCCCCTGCCACAGGTGCAGCCATTGCGAACGTTTCACCCATCATCGCAACGTTAGTGTTTGCATTAGTCGCAGTAGAAGCTAACACGTCGGCGAAACGTGAACTGTCTTTCGCTTTTAACCCGAACGCAGTCAATCCATCAGTTACAATATCTGACACATTGCCCAAATCTTCTGCAGAGGCACTAGCAAGATTCATAACGCCCTCTAAGCCGTCTATCATCTCGCCAGCCTTCCAGCCTGCCATACCCATATATTTCATTGCTTCTGCAGACTGAGTAGCGGAGAACTCTGTTTTAGCCCCCATCTCTCTTGCCTTAGCTTTCAGCTTCTCGAAGTCTTCTCCCGTTGCCTTTGAGATTGCTCGAACTTTCGACATTTCTTTTTCGAAATCCGCCGACACTTTCAAGCTAGCTCCAGCAAGCAGACCGCTCGCAATTGAAATTCCTCTAACTTTCTGTGCCGCTTCATTAGCTCTCTGGCTAATTGCCTTATACTTCGCCGACACCTGCCCAAGCCTGCTAGATTGTACAGCTACTAAGTGTTGCTGTGTTTGCAGTTTTTTAAGCTCATTTGCTGCAAACTCAATTTCTCTCTCTAGCTTCCTGTATTCTTCCGTATTTTTTGATACGTTAGGGTCTTTCATCGCCTTGTCTTGAGCTTGTTTCAGTGCCGATAATTTGTTTTTTGTCTGCTCTATTTGACCTGCTAAGACCTTTTGTTTTTGTCCAAGTGCGGTCATCGAACTTGGATTTACTTTCAAGAGTTTATTTATTTGCCCCAGCTCTTTTTTTAAGGGGGCAGTGGCAGTTCTCGCCTGTGCGAGTGCTTTTTGCAGTTTTGTTGTCTGTCCTCCTATTTCAACTGTAATGCCCTTTATATTTCCTGCCATTTAGAATTTGTCAAAATCGCCTTGTGTTGCGACTTTTACCCCTTTCTCATCTTCTCCGTCTTCGTTACTTTTACTTGTTATCATATCCAAGACCATTCCTATTGTGATATAGTCAAGGTCTTGCATAGATAGTCCTAGCTCTAAACACCGATTTAGCAATTTAGGGGTAGATACTCTCCCACCCCTATAGCTTATTTTTTTTTATCTTCCTCAATCGTGTAAACACTTGCAACCCAGCACTCTACCGCCACTACTTCCGCTTTCGCAAATTCCTTAACCGATATGGTTGAAAAGAACTCTTCTAATGTTCCTATCGTGTCATCTGATTGATAACACAATACATACGTTAGATTTTCGTACATTTCACTTTCGAGAGTTGCTCTCTGCACTTTGTCTTTAACTTTTTCTATAATCTCATTTTCAATAAGTATGTCTTTGTTTAGAAGCTTTCTATAAAGTCTTATTGTTCCAACCGTTACCTCGAAGTCATAAGTTTTTCCCCCTAGTTCAACCTTCATGCTGCCTCCTACATTTTCGCCGGCATAGTAACTGCCTTATACCAATTGTCGTATGTGTTCTTATCGCCGCCCTCGGTTGTTCTTGACTTAACAAGACCATTTACAAGAGGCGTAGCTTTAAGCGTTAATTTTTCTGTCTGGATGTCTGTATCCTCTTCTCTTGTTTTCCCGTCGATATCAGGTCTCGTTGCTATGCAGTTATATAGCACGTGTCTTGTTGCTTTCACGTCTCCATCAAACTCGAAGAGCAGTGCGAAATTTACAGTCTTTGCAAATGAGTTTTCGCTCATTACGCCTTTAGTGTCCTTCTCCTCTCCTAAGATGTCTGTCCTGAAGTCATCCGTTAGTTTCGCCACTTCTAAGTCGCCGTTGTAGCCCTTATTTGTTGTCACCGCAAAAAAAACTATATCATCTGCCCATCTGTCCTTAGTATTGCCCTCAGCCTTGATGTTGAGAGAAATAGCACCTGGTAACGGTTTTGGCGTCTCATAAGTTGGCAAACCGTCCACCCCTACTCCTTTAATTTTTGCATAGTGTACATTTTTCAAGCCGTACATTACTTTGTTTGTTCCATTTTCTGCCATTTTTTCTTTCCTTTCTCTAAATTTCTTCAAATTTATAAATTGTGACAAACATATTTTCATCATTGATATATTCACTCTCTTTTGTGAATGTTGTATTGCTGAGCAATTCTTCTATATATCCTTCGATTTCTTCTTCCTTGCAATCTGTGTAAAGCTCTAAGTGATTTTTTTGAGATCTCAGGTAAGCTTTGCAATCCGCATACAGAAATTTCTCAGATGAGAAATAAATGATAAAAGGTAGCATAACAGACTCCTCAAAGTGATGTTCTGCGTATTCGATATTGAATTTTGCTTTTATCTTTTTCAATATTTCTTCTATCATTTGATTTTTTCAACTCCTTTTTTTAAGTTTTCAAGGTATAGTGTTTTTGCGAATTTTTCTGCAGGTGCTATATGCACTATTGCCCTTGTTCTTCCGCCGTTCTTCTTCGCATGCCCGTATTCAAGCAGATGTGCAAGTCGGTAGTGCGGTTTTTTCAGTTTTACATAGGCTGAGTAACCAAGCCTTGCAACGTTGCCCCTTTTTACGCCCCAACTCCGAGCGTACTGCCCGCTGGTCTTTCTTTTTGATTTTGGCGACTTCTCTTTGAGGTATTTCGCCGTTTCAGTCGCAGTCTTGTTTACTGCTTTCACGTTTGCAAGATTGACCTCTCGATTGAAATCATCTAGTATCTTGCCAAGCTGTTTCTCAATTTCTTCAATCTTAACGACTGCCAATCTTAACACCGCCTTTCACAAGATTGAGCAGAATGTGAGGTGGTTGAGCGTCAAACTTGTACTGCATTGACGAAATAGCATAAGTCTCAAGTCCAATCTCTACATAATCAGTCTGGCTAACGTTAATCGGTAGAATTACCACGGCTTTTTCTAGTTTTTCGTTGAGAACCTTAGCCTCGTAATACTTCTTATTGCCAATGACCTTATTACCAAACCGTATATTGCTGAATTTCTTCTTACCTTTACGTCTCTCCTTGCCATCATAGATGTTCATTATCCCATCGTTGAACGTTTCGAACTCTCTATTCCTTATCCTTGGCATTTTTTACCCTCTCTAAGATATATAGTGTGTTTATCTCTTCTTTATAATCCTTGTAAAACTCGTGCAGTATTGCACTGTTCTCATACATCACGTGATTGAGAAGCAAGGTCTTAGCTTGAGTATCATTCTCAAAGTCTAAGCCTTGCCCGATAGAGCTTGAGAGGGAGGCTTTCCCTCTCTCTATCATTGAGCTTAGCTTGCTATCAAGCTCGCTATCTTCCCACGTAATATTTAAGTAATTCTTAACTTCGTTAAGTAACATCTAACCACCTACTTCTTAGCTGTAGTCTCTACCTGCCACATAAACGCCTTCACGCCAGATACGTCTAATGCAAGGAAGGAAGTATTATCCTTAGGGAGTCCATTAGCATATAGCTTAGTGATGTAGACCCTCTGATCTTCTATGAACTTAGCGTCGTCAGAGTACTCAATCTTTCCATCCTTGCTCATCCCTGCACCTAACATATAGTTAGAAGCGATACCTAGTACTGCAGTTCCTTCTGCAATTGCAGCGGTTGGTATTATCTCGGTTTCAACTGGGAATACGTCAGCATAGAACCCGCCGGTTGTTAATATCCTTACTGCAGGCAGGATTTTAGTGTAGTAATCGTTAGAGTTAACTACTAGCACCAAGTCTTTAACGTCTCTTGCGTTGCCTTTTTCGTCTTTTGCAAGTTTCGCAACAAGCTTGCCGACGGTCTCCATTGAAAAGTCTTTTACTGCTTCTTTAGATTTTTCAGGGTATACGCCGCCTGTTACAACTACTCCAGCACCGCACTGTCTAAGCATTCCAATTGGCTTATCCTTGCCGTCGCCGTTAATAATGCCGTCTTCTAATCCTGCCATTAGATATTCAGTTAGAAGTCCCCTAACATATTGGTCAATCCAAGAAGCTCCGAGGTCTAACATATCCTTTGAAACAGGCAAGAATGCTGTTAGCTTTAATAGTGTTACATCTACAGCCTTGAAGCCTGCTGCGACTTCTTCAACAATTGCAGTGTTCAACGCTCCCCATCTTGCCTTGCCAAGCTTCGTGTCGCTGAATATGAACCTTGTCTGCCCAGTCGTGTTTTGGAAATTGATTTTTGAAAGCAACGGGTGCTCTTTTTTCAGGTCGTCCAAAACACTCTCGATGATAGTCTGAGGCATAGTCTTATCAACATTAGTTAGTGCCATCTGTGGATTATCGGACTTCATAGCTTCAATTACCTTGTTATAGTAATCCTTTTCGTCTGATGTAAGTCTTCTGCAGCCTCTTTCCGCCAAGATTTCTTCATTAAGTTCTTCTTTAGCTTCTAACACTGCATTAGCGACCTTTTCGTCTACTTTCGCCATCATTTCTTCTTCAACTGTTGCAGCAAGGGCAGTGTACTGCTCTGCGAACTGCTCAGTATCATTATCATTGATAGCTTTAATCATTTTCGCCTTGATTTGTTCTTTCAATTTCTTATAATCTTTCATTCTTTCTTCCTTTCGTTTAAAAATTAAATAGGTTTAAAATCTTTTTTTCTTCGTTTTTCGGTGTTGCAGGTTCAGGCGTTGCAGGTTCTTCCTTTTGCTTAAGTTTGTTTTGAACCTTTTGCTTTGTTTCGTCATCTTCCTTGATGACCTTATCCGCAAAGCCCTTAGCGATAGCCTCATCTGATGTTATCCAATCTTCGTTATCTAGCATTTGTCTTATTTCGTCTTCTGATAATCCTGATTTCTCAACATAGATTTTTATCACTTCGCCGTTAATTTTCTCAAGGTCGTCTGCGGCTTTCCGCAGTTCCTCTGAGTCGCCTATTGTAAACATCCAGGCGTTATGTATCATCAATAGAGAGTTGCTGTACATATAGCGAATGTCTCCCGCTTGCATAATCACACTTGCGATACTACAAGCGAAACCTTGACAGTATGTATTAACTGTCGCTTTGTGATTTTTCAAGGTATTATATATAGCTAGTCCCTCTGATACTGCTCCACCATAACTATTGATATAGACATTGATTTCATTAACGTCTAATTCGGCGATTTCAGCCATCAAGCTGGTATTTGAGTATATATCTCCGAATATATACAAGTTAGCTGCTCTGTCCTTGACTGTAAGCTTGTAAAAGTCCATCAGTTTCCTCCTTTCTCAGAGTTTTCTAGGTCTGTAAATGTTGTATAGTTCTTAGTTATGAAGTGCTTGCTCGCCCAATCTTCGTCAAGTCGCTCAAGCTTGAACCTTTCTCTAATCTCGTTAATTGAACACACTCCGCTTGCAATCAGCTTGTCCACTGCTGTTGCACTCTTAATAATGTCAACATTAGTTATTCTCGAGGTACTTATCTTGAATGTGTTGCCGTATATGTATCCTGTTAGCCCTATTTTTTTTCTTATTAGCTCATCTTCAATGAGCTTCGCAATTGGCTCTATACAGTAGGTCAACAGGTCGTGTGTCATTTGTTCGGTATCTACAATGTCACCTTTAAGTAGTCCGACTGGAATGTTGAATGCCCTAGCTGTGAAGTCAAACACATCGTCAATCTGTGCTTTTATGTCTCTTGTGTTGGCGTCCGTTGCTCCCTTAACTGCTGTAAGTTCGTCGTAATTGAATCCGTCAAAAAGGGGAAGTACTGCGTTATCAGCCTCAAAGAAACTTCGCAAATCCTTGTTGTACAGCTTATCAACATTTTCGCTAAACTTAGGATTGCTGCTTGCCCTTGCCTCGATATTCAATACTGCTTTCCTCCCCTTACTTCTTCTGTATGAAGCTTCACTATATTGAATGATGTCAGAGTAGGTTTTACTTAGAGTGCTGACAAGTCCTGTAATGTTGTCATTATTGAGCTTGAAGTACAGCACGTCATTTTCTGAACATGTTTTTTTTGCGGTCTTATTATTGACAGTTATGTCTCTGTACTTACTTCCTTTTATTCCGTCTGTTTCTTTTGTAAAGCTGTCAGCTATGAAGTACTCGCCGTTAATGTCTACAATCAAGCATTCATTGTCTACAAGTAGTTTGCTTACCAGCTGCTTCTTGAACTCGCTCGCTGATTGATTGCGATTAGGCTCGTAGTTTAGCCTGTAATGGTCTTCGCCTTCTACTTTTTTGCCGTTTTCAAACTTCTGTATTTCGCATTTTGCAAACGCATTTGCAATTTTATTTTTCGCAGCTTGAAAAGCTAAAAGTTGAACGGCAAAATCTTTTTTCGCCACTTCTATCTGGTATAATTCATACTTGCCGTCATTAGGCTTTCTTATAAGCAAGTCCCTAAAAAATTCTATAAAGCCCATTTATCTCCTTCCTGCCTAGCAAGTAAAAACTGGCAAGGCTATATCTGTATGATCATATGTCTCTAATTCTTCTTCTATCGTCATACTTGCAACTAACGCCATAAATGGATCGGTCTTCCTTGACCTGCCCTCTATCTTGCCATACACAAAGTTGCCCATATCTTCTTGCAAGTTTTTGTTATGTCTGATTAGCTTAGTGTTATTAGTCGCCCACATTAGAACTCTATTGTTGTTCCAATGGAAATACCCATTACTAAAACAAGAGTCTATGACAGGTGCAGTTCGCATTATGTCTGATGGTCTTACCATTTTTAGATTTTTATCCTCTCTGCTGAATCCGACATCTCTCAACGCTTTAGACAACAATGAAAACCGAAAGTCGTCTATTGCAATCTTCTTGATTACATACCTAGTCTTAAGCTCTTGTATGTAGTCTGTGATGTAAGCTGGATGTATTTCATCGTCATCAACTAAGGTTATAAGTCCTAAGCTCGCCCATTCTCGATATGGTGCTTTTATTCTGTTAATATCAGCAGACCTTAGGCATAGCCAAGAGTGGTTTATGTCATATCGATTGTCTCCAATTCTGAAATGTGCATTAACACTGACTAGGTCTGTAGTCTTCGCATAATCAATCCCGACCGTACATTCTGAACCAGTTAGATCTGGAATTTCTTTGTTGCATTTCTCTAAATTCTCCCAAGCCGTTACTGCTAATTGTGATACATTCGCAGGCATGCACATTCTCTTAGTCATGAATGACTCATTGAAGTGCGGATTGTCTTTCCATTCTCTATATTCTTTCCTTACTTCTTCAAGTAAGGTTGGATTGTCTTCAATTGACGGATTAGCCTTTATCCAATTAACTTCGTTGTGCACTTCTTTTTTGTTATCTAGGCTATAGAGCAGGAACATCTTGCCATTATCATTCATTCCGCCGTGAAGTATTTCTTCGCCTTGTTTGATAAGGTCGTCAATTACACCCTCTCTTACTTCTCCTTGCGACGTGAAGTAAAGCCGTCTAGGATGTGCCACTTTGCCAAGTCCTGTCGTAAAAACAGTTATATTATCATAGTTCTCGTACTGATGAACCTCGTTGAACACTGCCATGCCTGAACGCATTCCGTCCCTGCCTTTTGGGTTATTCGTCCTGCCCTTGATAGTCGACTTAGTAGTCTTGCACCTTACCTGCTCTTTCGTCCAGCTGAAAAAGTGAATAATTGTTTTTAGATTTTTAGGCCGTTCAAAAGCCTCTATAATATCGAACACAGGACGCTTGGATTGCTCTTCATTGTTCGCACATATATCAACGTCATATCTATCGATCCCGTTGTACGGCGATGTTACGCATGTTGACATATATGCGATAGTTCCGTCTTTGCCCATTCCTCTTCCGCCAACTACTATCAAGTCCGACCATCTAGGTGTGTTCGTTTTCTTCCAGTACGTGCAAAGGAACAGTCCTATTAGGCACTTCTGCCAGTCGTACAGCTGGAAGTAGAAATACTTCTCAAGCGATAGATAGCTATCAAATTGTTTAACATCAACATATATGTCCTCCGCCTTGAAGCAGTTAAGAACATACTTAGCCCAAGCCTTTATGTTCCTGTTCGCTTTTACTTGTTCAGTCAATATGTCATCTATGTACTTAGAGATGTTATAAGGTAATTTCTTCAATCACCTCACCACTTTCCGCCTTAATTCCCAACTCTTTCAGAATCTTAAGCATTTGAGCTGAGGTCTTGTTCAGCTGGTCAATACTGTCGTTCTTTTTAACACCTTTCTGTCCTCCGCCGTTGTCCCAAGAGACGACCACCCCTCTTTTTTTAATATCTGCTTGCAGTCCGTTCATTGTGTTGAACAGTTCCATATAATTGTCTACAAGTGACATAAACACAGGTATGTTGTTGCCTTTCTTCTCTAGTTGTTCGATTAGCGACCGCCTTAGAGTTGTCGCTGTTACTTTTTTCGCCATTGCTTCCTCCCTTATGCGAATTGTGTGTTTTTATGGATTGTCGAGACCCTCCCTCGGTTCCCAAGTCCGTTTTAAGCCTTGAAATTATCAGGCGGGGGGCTGTTCGGTTTCTTGTTCGGTTGTTCGTTTTTTTCTGTTCGGTTGTTCGGCTCTACCATCTCTCATCTGTTAGTTGTTCGGAATTACCGAACCTGTTGTGTTCGGCTTCGTGACAATCTCTGCATAGACTTATAAGGTTTCTCTGTGTTCGCCCGTTTGCTTCGACGTATATGTCTAACTGATACTGCGGAAACTTCCGCCGTTCCCATCTATGATGTACGGTAGTGGCTGGGGTAAGTATCCCCCGTGCCTTACAGTGTTGGCACTTATATTTATCTAGCCTTAACACTTCTAGCCTCTTCTTCTTCCATTCCTTTGATAGGTAGAACTTGTCTGCTTTCTTCATTATCTCCCCCGCTTCTCCCCCGAGATTTCAAGGGCAAAGCTCCTGCCTCGCCCTCTTACTCTCTTTAAGGTAAGTTATAAAAAGGAGGATTAAGTTAAGTATTGCTCCGTTGTCAAGTGTTTTTCCGAACAAATTTTCTTTTTCATGTTCTTTTTTAAATACATTGTTGAAGACAATAAAAAAAGGAGAACTGTTTACGTCCTCCAAAATCGTTCGCCTTTTATTTCTCTGCGTTCTCCTTTATGTCTTTAGTTATTAACCATTGTATATAGCCGCTCATCGTCCGCCCTTCGGCTTCTGCCCTGCGGTCAATCCCTTCTCTCAGGCTCTTAGTGACTAAGAGAGTTATTCTCTCTGTTTTCTTTTCTTTTGTCATCTCTCAATCTCCTTTCTAATTTCGTAAGAGTGATGAGCAAACTACCCATTACTACTACATTTATTATACTTGTAATTATTTCTAAAACTTTCATCTCTTCCTCCTTATATTTTCTCTTTTTCAGGGCAGTGTTGGGGGATTTCTCCCCCTGCCCTATTGACTTTTCAGCTGATTATTGCTATAATCGTGTTGATTAAGTTAATAATTGCTGTGGCGAGCCCGATTAGTGAGATTGCTTTACTTATTTTCACTGTTTCGAGCTCGTCTTTTTGTTTGCTCCTCTTTCGCATTTCGACCACCCCCTTCCCTTACTACTCTTATATTCTACCACAATGTTATCATTTTTGCAAGTATTTATTATAAATTTATTATAATATTTTTATATTTTTTTAATTTTAAAAAGGCGGTTTCTCCGCCGTTTTTATTTTTTCTTCAAATTTCCCTTGCTATCATAAAACCTATTATAAGTTATCCGAACGCCATCGCCATTCCTATAACCTAACCTTGTAGCTGTCTGTTCCCAAGTTAACCCCTGCACGAATCTATAATATAATATGTTCCTTAATTCTTTGCCATTCGCTCTGCTGATTATTCCTATAATCTTATGATTGACTCTATTATCTTTTGCTTCTGCTAGCTTTCTACAAGCCTGCTCTATCTCTGCTCTTTCGCTCATTTCCCCGCCTCCGCTTCTAGACTTCTGTTATCGATATATCATATATGTCTTTCATAAGTTTCTTTTTTATTTTATAAACATCCGTTCGTTTTCCCTTTACGTCTTCAACGACAAAGCCTCTCTTTCTGTCTGTGTATGTAAAATCTGCTATATACTTCATCGCCTTTATTTTTTCGCCATCTAGAGCTGTGTAGCTCTCAATAAGCGTGAAGCTATGCTGTAGCCTTAGATCCTGTATCTCGTGAGCCTTGAGGAGCAACAATAGCTCCTCAAATCTCTTAGCCTCCTTCTTGCTGTCGAACTTGAGATTGCCAACAGTAGTCTTAATGTTTTTGTATTTATTCGTTCGTTTTATCACTTTCTGCCTCTTTTTTCATTCTATCCTCTAACATCTGTACTTTTAGCATTAGCTCTATTATCTGACTTCTCCTTATCTCTTTTTCTGTAAGAATTTCTTTAGTGTTGTTGTCTATTTTCTTTACTTCTTGAATCATAGTGTAAGACACTACCGCCGCCATTACCGCCACTGCTAAAGCATACATTATTACCATTATTCCCATAATTTATATCCTTTCAAAATTTTCCTCTATCTGTCTTTTGTTCACCTTGATGATATCGCCAGTTCCATTGCCTGCTCGCAGCAGGTACTCAATTCCTGCTATATAATATCTCTTATTGTCTTCCTTAGCTCTTAATTGATGATTAACATCATAGTGCCCGTTTTGTTTTAGATACTTAGCGAGGTCGCTCTCGTCGCATTTTTTTAGTATTTCGTTCTCTCTCTCTAGCTTGAGAGCAAAGGCGATAACTTCCGCCTTTGTTGCTCTCTGTAATTTTGTTTTTGTTGATATCTTAATCATTTTATCACCTTAAAATGGCAGCTCTTCATCTAACTGCTCAAAGCCTGCTGGCAGGTCGTTATCTTCTTCTCTGTCCTTCCATTCTAAAAATTCCACTCTGTCGGCAATTACATCTGTAGTATAGACCTTGTTGCCGTCCTTATTTACATAACTTCCTGTCTGAATACGTCCTTGCACTGCAAGCTTCTTGCCCTTATCCGTGAATCTCTCAATCGCTTCGGCAGTTTTCCCAAATGCGATTATGTTTATAAAATCTGCACCCGCCTCTTTGTCTTTCGCTTTTTGCCTGTCTACTGCTAGGTTAAGTCTAGCAATTGCCAGCTGTGCCTCAGTGTATCTTATCTCTGGCTCTCTTGTTAATCTCCCAATTAAAACAACATTATTCATATCTTTGCTCCTTTACTTTGTTTCCCTGATTTCTGTTATAACTTCACAATTTCAGCTTGTCGACCTGTTTCTTTCTCCCATCTGCTAATTATGAGATTTATCCATTTCTCGTCGTATTCGACCATATAACAACATCTACCGGTTCTTTCGCAAGCAATAAGCGTACTACCTGAACCACCGAACATATCAAGTACTATTTCTCCCTCTCTTGATGAACTTAATATAGCTCTCTCGCAAACCGCAATTGGCTTCTGCGTCGGGTGTGGAACTCTCTCTTTGCTTCCGTGTGTTACTCTGTTCAGCTTCCATACATTGTTCATATTAGCATGAGTATTATTGAAATACGGTATCCTCTTCGCTCTTATCTTGTTATACTCTTTTTGTATTTCTTTGTATTCTTTTTTCATACCATCCCAATTTCGGTCGAAATTGGAGAAATGATGTTGCAAGGTCTCATAATAGTGCTGTGGAATTAGCTGCCACTGGGATTTGCTGAACCAGTGCGAGTACATTCCTACTCCACATATCTCTTTAACCTTTTTGGCTGTTAGCCCGCACTTCTTTGCTTCTCCTTGCAAGTATTCAAGCAGCGGCTCATAGCCTTTGTAAAAGTCTTCTGCGTTGTCTTTTTTCGGGTGGTATCCCTTTACAAGAAATAGGCACTTCTCGTCTGCTACAACGTATTGTGTCATCAAGTCACTGTTCTGACCTTTCCCGCTACCTTTATCCCAAGTTATCATGTTCTTGTAGGTTATTTCTCTACTCCTGATTTTCGGCTTTAGTATGTTGATGTAGATATCCATAATTCCAAGTTCTTTCCCCCAGCAGTACCAGCTACCATTACCCTTGAGGAAGTCGAAAGACAAAGGTATCCATTTCTTGTTGAACTCCAGAAGCTCATCGTCATTCACATTATCGCCTTTAATTTTCTTCCTCATTCCATATGGCGGATCTGTAAATACCATATCAGCTTCTCTGCCGTTCATCAGTGCCTCCAATGCCTCTCTTTTTGTGCTGTCGCCCTGCAATAGTCTATGTTTGCCCAGTTTATATAATCTCATTTTAAATCTTCCTCCTTTACAGTTCATCCTTAAGCCTGTTTAGGTACCATATCGCTTTTTCAATATCTTCCACAGCTTTCCCTTTGTGTTCATATCTCCATATATACTTCATCACATTACCCTTTAGATAATCTCGAAATCCATGTTGACTCATTGAAGCCTTAATTGCTTCAATGCATTCAATCCCACCTTGCCTGTAGTGAGCAGGGCTATTTACATTATCGTTCTTCATATTTGACCCCTTTTCTATTCCCTCTTCTAACTTTTCAATTCGTGAAACTAGATTCTTAATCTTAGTATTAGTGTATAGATTGATAAAATTGAATTTTCCCTCAATGTCGTCTACTTTCTCATGTATGACTATTGCATGAGAAATTGCAGCAGCTATAACCATACCAATTAAAATTAAGGTTTTAATATCCATCATGAAACTCCTTTCATTTTGTTATAAATTTTTTTGGCGATATATTTTACAACATTAACAGTAACAGCGTTACCCGCCTGTTTATAAAGTTGACTATAACTTGCCCCAGCACTCTTTGCTTTATCAAAAGCCCAATCTGGAAAACCTTGCAACCTCCAGCATTCTCTAGGTGTAAGTTTTCTAATTTTATGACTTGAGAGCACTACTCCTTGCTCATCACTTGTAAGGAGTGTGTTCGCCGTGTTTTTGCCGACTCTACCCCTCCTAGTCTTCGAGTTAGGATGTGAAAGATTAATGCTATCACCAACGTTAGCAATCGCATAACCTTGTTTTGTCGCCTCTTTAACTCTATATACGCCATTGCTTAATTTATCTTCGTTACTAGACCTAGATTCTCTAGTTGACTTGAAGGTAGAAAAAACTCCGCAGGTGCATTCTCCTCTAATATGTCCGACAATATACACTCTTTCTCTGTTTTGTGGCACTCCGAAATTTTTGCTGTTAAGCATAACCCATTCCGCATCGTACCCCAATTCTGAAATCGTGGCGAGGATCGTAGCAAATGTCTCCCCTTTTTTGTGAGATAGTAACCCCTTGACGTTTTCAAGAATAAAATAGCGTGGTTCGATTTGTTTAATTGCCCTTGCAATTTCAAAGAACATTGTTCCTCTAACATCTTCAAACCCCCTTCTAAGTCCTGAAATGCTAAAGGCTTGACATGGGAACCCTCCAACAATAATGTCAACACTTCCTCTAAGCTTTCTAAATTCTTCGTCTGTGATTTTTGTAATGTCTCCTCCACTAAATTCTCCTTTCGTGTTATGTATAGCGTTGTAACTTTGTTGTGCGAATTTATCATTCTCAATATGTCCAACGCACTTAAATCCAACACTTTCCATACCTAAGCTAAATCCGCCTATTCCAGCGAATACATCAAGGAATGTCATAGTATTATTCATCTATAAACCACTCCCACCTATTCCACGCACTCTGATATTTGTCTCATCAATCTACGTCTCGCTTTATCTGCTTCCCCCTCTGTCAGAATATCCGCAAACAGCAATCTAATTATTGCTTTCCTGCAATCGTCAAACTTCTGCCCCGCCATTTCGCTAATTTCGAAGCCTTGTTCTTCTACCTGTTCTTTAATGCTTCCATTCGCAACTCCGAATCCAATTTCTAATTCCCTTTTCATTTTATTCCTCCTTATAAACTGCAATTAACTTCTTTCCGAACCTCATTGCCTGCTCGTGGTTCTTAACGTATAAGTCTATTCTTTTGCCTTTGATTGTCTCCCCAGTATCTTCCGCTGTGTAGACCCTGTCTCCGAATCTTATCTTGCTGCCTAACGGTATCATTCTCGGATCGACTGCAATAGTTCTCCCTGCCTGCATTGGTCTTCCAAGTTTACCTGGTTGCCCAGTCCATTTGCCGTTACACTTACTACAAGAGCAATATGCCGTTACAGTGAATATGCCTAATGACTTTCATTTGCCTTTTTCTCCGTTTTTTTCTGTTTGTTTTTCTGTCTTTTTCAGCTTGTCAATGTCTTCCGATAGTTTCTTAATTTCAATCTTGTTCTTGCTCTCTAATGCCTTAACATCGCTCACTTCTCGCTCTATACTGATAAGCATTATCATCAATGAGAACAGTGCGATTATCAGTGCCACTATCGTTGCCCTTTCTCTGTTCACTTCTTCCTCCTAGCCTGCTAATTCTATTATCTTCTTGCCTAACAGTTCTGCTAGTTCTTTCTCATATTCTGCACCTCTGCTGTGCTTCCAGTTTTTCAGCAGTACTACCATATCTGCCTCTCTTAACATTGCTGATGTTATGTTAATAGCCTTGTTATAGTCGATGTTCTCGGGCAATACCGCAGGATTGAGTATCAAAATATTATCTCCTAGAAGTTCTTTAGCTTTCCATTCTGCCTTTATGAAATCTCTTTTGTAGTTCTCATTGCCCGTAATTTTCCCCGCCAAGTAAACCGTAAATTTGCCCATCATACCGCTCCTTTCAATCTCTGGTTCTCTATGCTTCCAATTTGGATGTTGAAATCCAGATTGGTTCGCTCATATAGCCTGCCTGCTATCGCCTCGTCAATCTTCTGCAATCTCTCGAACGGCAACTCCGTGCTTATCAGCGTAACCTTGTCGCTATTGTATCTATCGTTAATTATCAAGTATGCAAGATTGATATCTGCCTCCGTTACTGACCCCTTAAATAAGTCATCTATGTACAGCACTTCCGCTGTCTGTAACTGCCTAACTCGCTTGCTGTACTGCTCACCATTAGTCGCTAATGCTTTTATTTCGCTTGCTTCTTGCCTCCATTGCATGTATCTGACTGCTTTGCCTTGTCTTATCAACTCCCCACATATCCCCGTTGTTATGTGGGTCTTTCCTGTTCCAGTTCCGCCTGTTATAAGCCACCAACTCCCTGTCTTGTCATCTGTGAAGCGTTCAGCCTTAGCTTTTATGTTCTGCTTCGCTTGCGTATCAGCCTTGTAACTGCTAAATGTAAGCCGTTCTAACACTTTCGCAAGTCCGCTCTCTTCGATGTGTTTTTGAACTCTCGCCCTTGCTCGCTTTTGTTTCTCGCATTCGCATTCTGCGAAGTATTCCACGCCATCGACGATCTTACTTGTCCAGCCTGTATCCTTGCAGTATTGACATTTGCACTTTGCCATATTTACCTCCTTACACCACCGTAACCTTTACAGCATTGTCCTGTTTCGTCTCTCGCTTCTCTTTGCCGTCTCGTCTTATCCAGTTTAGCAATGTCGCATAGTGCGACTTATATCGCTTGCCTGTCTGTGCTAGATAGCTTGAGAGCTTCTCTATGTACTCCTCATAACAATAATCATAATCAGCTTTTAGTTTTTCAAGCTCTTCGCTTGTGAGCTTGACATTCTCGAACTCTCCTGCGTACGGGCGTATATATATATTATTCTTTACCTTCTTTACCTTCTTACTTTCTTTACATTCTTGAATGTTGTCATCCGTTTGTCGCTCGTTTGTCATCCGTTTGTCATTCGTTTGTCGCTCGTTTGTCATTTGCTTGTCGCTTTCGGTTAGTACGTCTTGGTATTTGCTGTAATTTTCAACAGTTATAACGGTAAATTTGCTTGTCGCTTTTTTTGTTATTTCCCCATTTTTCTCAAGCTTACTTAATGCAGTTCTGAACTGTCTTGGCGTAATTCCGATTTCTTTACTTGTTTCATTTATTCCTATTACCGCTTGTCCTCTTTTAATTTCTTCTCCTAGAAATTCGCCGCCCTCGTAGCTTGCAATAAGCAGAAGATGTAAGAATGTAACTTTTACGTTTATATTTGAATACCAGCCCCATTTTAGAATTTTGCGGTCGAGCTTAATCCAGCTTGAAGTGCTGTTATAACTCATTTTCGCACCTCCCAATTCGCCTTTAATTGCTTAATTTCAGCTGGTGTCATAGTCTCAATGCCTAATGTCTTACATTCTGCTACTATGCCATCTATTAGCCTTGCCATCTGCTCGCTATCATACACGCTACTGCCGTAGAGGCACTTCATGTTATGATATCCCTTTATGTTCCTACATTCACCCAAGTCTTCAACTAGCCAGCCTGTACCTTTGCCTTGCCATATCTGTTGCCATTTCTCCAGTTTTTCAGTCTTAACTGGGATTATCTCATATGCTCCCAGTTCGGCAATTAACTGCCTGTAGACTTCTTCTGCTGTCGCTTGTATCTTAACGGCTATCTTGTTCATCAATACCCAAGCGTATGCATTAGCGTCTAGCGACCTTTTACGCTTTATTTTCTCAATATTTAATTGCCATTTTTCGGCAATTTCTTCAGCATGTATACTTACTAGCTCGCTTAAGTGATGAGCTTCAAATTTCGGCAATATGGCGGTTATTCGTGGCTCTCCTGTCCACTCTTTGCTTATCTCTAATCTCTTAATCCTCATACTTCCTATACCTTAATTTTTCTTCGTTCCAATCAGGATAGTGGCTCAACAGGTACTCTCTTATTGCTTCCCCGATGTAGCGTCTTTGCTCTTTCGTTCCCCTGTCATAATTGTTATGACAGGTACGGCAAAGGGTTATAATATTCTCTTCTATCCCCAGTCCTCCATTCGCTCTGCTTATATAGTGAGCTTCGGGCAATCCTTGAGGGCTACCGCAGATAATACAACAAGTCCAGCCGTCAATAGTATCCCTCTCTGCCACTTTCTTTTTTACTTTTGGGCTAATCGCACAAGCTTTAGCCCTTTTACTTGAAACCTTTTTCATTCTTTCGGTAGGATAATCTTCACATACCCTGCCCTGCCTTTCTTCTTTACTCCTGCCTGGTAGAAGTTATATAGTTCTTCATTTTCAACCTTGAACTTGGCTTCATCAAACACCGACACTGTCTTATCTTCTCCGTCTGCAACTAGAGTTATCTGTGTACCGTTGTTAGTCGTCCACTTCTTAATGCCTCGCCTTTCCATTGCCGACTTAAGCTCTTGTTTGGCTTCTTTTAGCTGTTTTTCAAGGGCTTTCATCGATTTTAGTTCTTGCTCAAGGACTATGATTTTATCTGTGAACTGCACAAGCTCTGCAGGTTGAAGATCTTCTTCTGTTAAGAATGGATTGGCTTTAATTTTTTTAAGGTCATCTCTGAATGAATCAACTGCTCGGTTTATTCTATCTATCCACTCTCTCCAGCCGTCTATGTGTATAGGGTAAAGGTGCAGTCTTTTAGGATCGAATCCTGTGTCGAAGTCGTCAGGTCGCTCATACACTGCAAGCAGTCCGTGTTCAATGTTGTACATCGTAAGCCCGAATATTAGCTGTGCAAGATAAGCCTTGTACTCTTTTACACTCTCGTATACCTGCGAAGTTGTCTTTATTTCGAGCAACTGCCTGCCCGCAATATCGAAACCATCAGCGTGATATCTAAGATCATCTCTTATCGTCTTATCCTCGACGAACTCTGCCGGTGTTACCTCATTGATGTAATCCCTTATCGTTTCCTCCATAATATTGCCATACTCGGTGTACTCGTTTCCAGCGAAATCATTCTCCCGAATTTGAGCCTTTTCTTGTAGTAGCTCAAATCTGGTCTTGAATGGCGATAACTCCATTATTATCGGTATGTCTGAGCCGCCGATATACTTGTGTCTATCAACTGTTACATTCTGCATTTTTCTCCCCCTTTTCTACGGTTAATTCCTCGTATATTTCCTTGAACCTCTCTGCAGAGGTGGAGTTATTCAGCTTGTATTTTGTCGCTAGGTCTATGGCTGTTATCCCCTTGCTTTTCGCAAGGTCTAAAACCTTAGTTCTCCAGTCTGCCTTTTTTTTGTCTTCTGTCTTTTTAGTTGCTCCGCTTTGCTTTTTTTCTGCTTTTTGTTTCGTGTGTTGAAACTCGTCAATATCTGCGTCTTTAGTATCATCTATGAGGAACAGACCATTTAGTGCATACTTCCTTGCATAGCTTGAAGCTGTGCCTGTCATCTGACTTTCGTCCATTCCCTTCTTATTTTCGCTCTCTCTTGCATATGCAGAGGTGCTATGTTGCTCTTTACCATCGCTGATGGTCGCAGTCGCTCTGACATAGACCTTGTCTGCAATTGCAACTATATCATCTGATAATGTGAGTGTGCATTTCTCCTTTGCTAGTAAGGGCTTTACTGCTTCAAGTATGTCCTCGCAACTTCTATAATGAAACTTACCGAAGCCGTTATAATTGCTTTTTGGTGCTTTTAATTCTGACTGTATTTTTATCAATTTCTCCATAATCCCTCCTGTCCATCTAATTCTATGCTCTCAAGCCTTCTGGCAGTCTTAAGCATATCTCTTGCTCTTGACTTGTACTCCATCGCCAGCTCTTGACATTCTATCCTGCTTCCTATCCAGTATCCTTTCTTTGTACTGCTAGAAAGTACTGGATAACCTTGATTTCTTAACGCTCTAACGGTTCTTCTAAGGTCTCTATCACTTATATTTAGAACTCTGCAGAGTTTCTCTCTGCTTTGTGCCTCTCTTGTAAGCCTTGACAAGAGTCTCTCTTCTAAGCTATAATCAAGATGTAACTTTTGATTTTGGCACGGCTTCGGCTGTGTCTTTTTCATTTTCTGCCTCCTGTTTTTTTGTTTCTTTATTTGCAATGTCTGCCATCATCGTCATTAGCATTGATAATATTAACATCGCTGAATGTGGATCAATCTGCTCTTCTTGGAATGTCTCAGCTATACTTTTAAGCATTGCTATCTCTTTAAGCGTGAATTGGCTATGTAATTCTATCCCTTCTTTTATCATTACTTTGCTCCTTTCTTATTTGTCTCAGCTTCTTCAAAATTCGATATTAGCCCGTAGACCGCTAGACACATTAGTCCAGCTTCCAGGTAGCTAATTCCGCCCTTGTTAATTGATATAAATGTGTTGACTACTACTCCAACACAGAGTAGATTTGTTATGATTTTACTTATTTTCATTATTCCGCCTCTCTAAACTCACCGTTTTCCAACTTGTACCAAGTATCTGACTTTATTCTGTCTCCATCCACTTGTTCTGTTTTTACACATTTAAGTTTGAGGCGTCCGTCTTCCCAGCAGTGCTCCGCAAGAGTTATCCAGCTGTATTTAGCTGCTTTTGCCATTCCATTGATTCCGATATTCGCAACAGCGGAACCGTCACCACTGCTTGCTAGCTGGGAACCGTAGCCACTGCTTACTAGCTTGGAATAGTCACCACTGCTTACTAGCTTGGAATAGTCACCACTGCTTGCTAGCTTGGAACCGTTGCCGCTGCTTGCTAGCTGGGAATAGTTGCCGCTGCTTGCTAGCTGGGAACCGTAGCCACTGCTTGCTAGCTGGGAACCGTTGCCGCTGCTTGCTAGCTTGGAACCGTAGCCACTGCTTGCTAGCTTGGAACCGTTGCCGCTGCTTGCTAGCTTGGAACCGTAGCCACTGCTTGCTAGCTGGGAACCGTTGCCGCTGCTTACTAGCTGGGAACCGTTGCCGCTGCTTGCTAGCTGGGAATAGTTGCCTGAGCTTGCCAGCTGGGAGCGGTCTTTGCCATCAATCTTTCCAGTTCCTTCTTTAGATTTTTCGAAAAGAAATTCAAAGCCTGCTTTTATCATTTCACCCAAAGACACTTTTGCATTTATTTTTAGTTTTTTAGTGCAAAATTTTCTATTGTTTTCAGTTTTCCTGTTTTTACTATCTAAATCTTCCACTTCTGTCATCTCAACTATCTCGCCGTTATCATCTATAAGTGGATAATGGTCGAGGCAGTCGAGTGGATTTTCACAGTAATGCATTCCGCACAGGCAGGCTTCTGCCCTGTCTTCTTCAAATACTTCTCCAATCTTATACTGCTTATTTCTACAAATAAGACCTTTGTTATATGCTTTATAACCTTTCATTTTTTCCTCCTTGTTTTAGCCACTCATCTAATCTGTTTTTGTTAATATAGTAAGTGTAGCGGCTTGATGTTTTAACTGCCATGCCAAACTCGCTGAATTTCCCCTGTTGCAATGCAACTCGTAGAAACTGTTCATTGCAGTTCAGCCGTCTGGCTGTCTCCTTAATTGTTAATCCCATAACTTCTCCTTTTTGTGATATAATCTCCCTAGAAAGGAGGTTATATACTATGTTTGATGATAAAGATTTGAAAGAAATAGCATTTAATGCTGCGGTAGAATTGACAATTGCTCAACTCTCAAACTCAGCACCAATGCGCCCTTGCAAGGAAGCAGGCAAAGAGATCGGTGACATGTTCAATTCAATCTATAGCTCGCTGTTGCAAAGTATTAAGCAAGTAAATTAGCTAAAATCCTTGCTATTTCAGGGGCAGTCTCAGATTCCTTCATTGTTTGATATTTTGAGGCTTCCTCTGTTATTTTTTTGAGATATTCAAATAGTATTTCAATCAGTTCTTCTCTTCTTTCAGCATTGCTCTTTTTATGCTCTGTCTTGTCTTCAACTTCTCCTATAAGCTCATCAAGGCTTATTGTTACCTTTTTCATATATTCTCCTTTCCGGCTTACTCTAATTTAATCGCATTTTTCATATTATATTTACGGTTTTATCGTAATCTAAGGGTAAAAAAATAATCTGATTATATTGTATCTGATATATCTCTTCTATTTTTCTTAGAGTTGGTATATCTGGATAACTTTTCCCTCTTTCATAGTTGCCTAGAGTGTCAACACTTATATTTAGAAGCTTTGAGGCTTCTAATTGAGTTAATCCTCGTAATTCTCTAATAGCTTTCAATGTCCACATATTTACCTCCTTTCGTTCGCTACTTTTACAGTATAATACGATTTAATCGTAATGTCAACGGTTAATTCGTATTTTTTAATTTTTTATTGATTTTTTTACGGGCATACCATATAATAGTATAAAAGGAGGCTGTATGAGTAATCTAGGAAACAAAGAAATAATATCGAAAAACATCAGACACTACATGGAATTATATGGTAAGAATAGAATGGAATTATGTCAGGCACTGGGCGTAAAGTATACAACGCTAACAGACTGGATAAATGGCAACTCTTATCCTAGAATAGACAAAATAGAATTGATGGCTAATTATTTCGGGGTTGGCAAGGCTGACCTTATAGAAGAAAGAGGAACTGTCAGAGATAGAGGATTTAAAATCCCTGTATTAGGTCAAGTTGCAGCAGGTATTCCTATTTCTGCTGTGGAAGATATACTAGATTATGAAGAGATACCTGCCACTTGGAAAACTCAAGGTGAGTTCTTCGCACTGAAAATCAAGGGCGACAGTATGGAACCTAGAATGATTAGTGGAGATGTTGTCATTGTAAGACAGCAATCGACCGCTGAAAGTGGCGATACCGTAGTGGTACTAGTTAATGGTGATTCTGCCACGTGCAAAAGACTAGAAAAGACAGACAGCGGGATTATGTTGGTGTCTACAAATATTAAATATCCACCATTATTTTTCACGCCCAAAGAGGTTGACAGCCTGCCAGTTACGATACTCGGCAAGGTTGTAGAATTAAGACAAAAGTATTAAAAATGTGATGAGAATAAGAGAGTTGAACGATAACACTATTTTATTTTAGGGAGGTTTATTATGACAGAAGAAATGAAGAACAAAGAAGTTGTTGAAAACGAAGAACTACGAAAGGGTAATGCGACAACAGAAGAGGAATTACTTTCTGAAATCAAGAAAATAAGGGAAGATGTCGGGACAATGAAGAGCATTATCACTGCAGTTTTGGTTATATGGATTCTAGCGATAGGCTTCTATATAATGTTCTTCTTAACAAGTTCAAGTCCGAAACCGACTTCAACGCTATGGAACACACCACAACAGACTTTACAGTGCGAAATTAACGCACAGCAGTTAGATATATAATCAAATTGCGAGGTCGATTATGGGAATTAGATTTAAGAAAAGCGTTGGCGGTAAAGGCTTCAAGGTGAACTTAAACAAAAAGTCAGTTGGTTTTACAGTAGGCACAAAAGGTGCGAACTTCACTGCTAACAGTAGCGGGAAGATAACCAAGTCTGCTGGTCTACCAGGTACAGGTTTATGGTATCAGGACATTGACAACAAGAACAAGGGGAAAGATACGCTCAGCTATTCAAGTGATGATATTGACAGTTCAGGTGGTGGCGGAGATATTGGAACTCCTCCGACCCCAACTGGTGGCGATGAACCACCTCACAAAAGAAACTATAAAAAAATTGCTATTGTCGCTAGCATAGTTTTTCTTGTTCTTGCTGGCATTGGTGCTGCGTTAGGCGAGCCTGAAAAATCTAGCACAAGCAGTACTACTTGGCAAAGCGAGGGTAGTTCTACAACTACATCAAGCGATACGAAAGACACAGACAAGGAAGATAGCACAAATAGTGAGGATAGCTCTACAAATAAGCCAGCACAGACTCCAGCCCCCGTTCCTGCGAAAAATGCAAATAGCAGTGGTGGCGAAACTAGAACTAAAGCTCCCGCAAAGGAAGCGTCCAAAAAGGCTACACCAAAGCCTGTCGCAACGGGTGGAACAGTCTACTGGACTGATAATGGCAAGGTGTATCACAAAATACCGAACTGTCAAACTCTGAAAAGGTCAGGTAATATTCACAAGGGCAGTATTGCAGAGAGTGGTAAGGGTAAACCTTGTAAAAGGTGCTTTCACTAATTTGGTTTCACTTTTCTTTTGAAATATAACATAAAAAAAGAACCCACTCTGTAGAGTGGGCTAGCCGTAAACGTGGTACGACTTTGAATGCTACAACCATTGTATCACAACTACGGCTAATTTATCAAGCCGTTTTTTTAATGCAAAGGAGGTAACTATGAGAAACCCAAACGGATATGGCAGTATAATTAAGCTAAAAGGCAACAGGAGACGACCGTTCATGGCTCGCAAGACTAGAGGCTGGAACGATAAAGGGCATCCTATTTATGACATTATAGGCTACTACGCCACTCGCAAGGAAGCTATGCTTGCTCTTGCTGATTATAACACTAATCCGTATGACATAGCACAGGCTAATATGACAGTTGCTGAATTGTATGAAAGGTGGTTAATAGTTAAAGCCCCTTTACTCGGAAAATCAAGCCAGAGAAATCTAAAATCTGCATTTAATGTGCATGCAAAATCATTGTATAATTTTAAGTACGTAAATATCCGTTCTTTTCATATTCAAGAGCTTATAAATAACTGTAGTGCCGGAAGCTCTGTTAAAAGCATAATTAGAAATCTGTTCTGTCATCTTGATGATTTTGCATTTGAAATAGATCTGATAAATAAAAGATACGCTAATTTAGTTAAAGTTCAGTCAGAACCTCCAAAAACAGAAAAAAGAATTTTTACAAATGATGAAATAAAGCAAATAAAGCAAAATCAAAATGATATTTTTGATGTTTTTACTCTTATCTTGCTGTACACTGGCTTAAGAATTAGCGAATTGATAAATTTAAAAAAGGAAAATGTAAACATAAAAGAGTGGTATTTTAGAGCGGGGGTAAAAACTAGTGCAGGAAAGAACAGAATAATACCTATCCACAGTTGTCTAAAGCCCGCTTTTTTAAAGCTTTATAACTCTGACAATAAACAATTTTTTAATTTTAATCATCAAACCGTAAGAAACAAAATAAAAGAAAGATATGATCACATTCCGCACGAAGCACGACATACTGTAAGAACACTTCTTGCACGTAAAAATGGTGACAAGATATGCATAGACAGAATAATGGGACATGTTTCTGGCAACACTGGCGATAGTGTTTACACTCATAAAACATTAGAAGAGTTAAGAGAAACTATAGAATTATTAGATTGATTTTTGTTGCTTGTATGTTACTAATACATATAAATTTTTACAATCTTAAACGCATTAAAAATTGACACAAACGTTTAAAAATGCATAATTTCAACATTACTACTTATTCTTTTTTACATTTCACTTTGTTTCTAATCATTCTCTTACATATGTGATATCATTTAATCTTTGGTCTGTGTATTTAAAAAATATTCCATATACTAAAGAAACTGCTCAAAACTGAACAGTTTCTTTAGTATATTTATCATTCTGTCTCGGTGCTAATTTTATAATTTGATATAAAGCTCACTCAATATAATTATCTTATATTATTACATTTCTTTTCTTCTTCTGCCGACATATCCTGCACCGAGGATTCCTGCCAATGCAAGTCCCATCAATCCGCCATATATGCCGTTGCTACTGTCATCTCCGGTCTTTGCCGGTGGAATCTCTTTATTTATTACAGTAAATCCTT